>Ga0209349_1000012_pt1 | contig 214549 bp, 193 predicted proteins | sample ETNvirnome_2_130_FD_184067 | JGI IMG/M metagenome (GOLD analysis project Ga0209349, IMG submission 184067) | Marine viral communities from the Pacific Ocean - ETNP_2_130 (SPAdes) (version 2) | ecosystem: Environmental > Aquatic > Marine > Oceanic | place: Pacific Ocean | collected 2013-06-22
AGTATCTGGAGAGTCTAACGATTGTTCAACTGCTTTTGTTTTAAATTCAATTGAATGACTACGCCTAGTTTTGATTTTCATAACACTTATTCCTTAAATAAGTGTCCACTTTTATAGAGTCGTATCAAATCTCTACCTAAAACCTAAAATCTTTGTCTTTAATCTCTTCCTCTGTGAACTCTGTGACCTCTGTGGTAAATAGTGTTTTAATTTTTTGCACCACAGAGTACACCGAGGCGCTACGCGCTTCACAGAGAAGAAAATCTTGCGCGGTATAAAGCGGGATTAGGGATTCGAGCCGCGGGTTTCGAGGTTCGAGGAATTTAAAAACCTTACGGTTAATATAGCGAGGTTTTTTTATGCCCGTAGGCGGGAGTTTACCTCGCGCAGGGTTTAATAAAATGCGCGGGATAACCACCGCTCACGTTCAATACAAACATCATGCTTGGCTTAATCTCTACCTAAAACCTAAAATCTTTGTCTTTAATCTCTTCCTCTGTGACCTCTGTGGTAAATAGTGTTTTAATTTTTTGCACCACAGAGTACACCGAGGCGCTACGCGCTTCACAGAGAAGAAAATCTTGCGCGGTATAAAGCGGGATTAGGGATTCGAGCCGCGGGTTTCGAGGTTCGAGGAATTTAAAAACCTTACGGTTAATATAGCGAGGTTTTTTTATGCCCGTAGGCGGGAGTTTACCTCGCGCAGGGTTTAATAAAATGCGCGGGATAACCACCGCTCACGTTCAATACAAACATCATGCTTGGCTTAATCTCTACCTAAAATCTTTGTCTTTAATCTCTTCCTCTGTGACCTCTGTGGTAAATAGTGTTTTAATTTTTTGCACCACAGAGTACACCGAGGCGCTTCGCGCTACACAGAGAAGACAAAACAAATAAAACATGTCTTTAATCATTTCCTCTGTGTGCTCTGCCCCCTCTGTGGTGAATAAAATCTCTTTAAGATCTTTTTACACAAAGAGAAGTGAATGAGGAGTAAATGAGAAAACAATAACCATGAGCCCGAGTGATTAATTGTTTTTTCACTAGCTCTAAAAGCGCAGCGTCTCTTAACCTCTTTGTGAATAAGTTTATTGCCTAAAACCACCTGCGCGTGATAACCCCCGCCTACAAACCATTTTGAACCACAGAGTACACCGAGGCGCTACACGCTACACAGAGAAGAAAATCTTGCGCGGAATTAGGGATTCGAGCTGCCCGTTGCCCGTTGCCCGTTGCCCGTTGCCCGTTGCCCGTTGCCCGTTGCCCGTTGCCCGTTGCCAATAGCTTAAATATAGAATACTTAAAATAAGTTTAATTTTTTTTGATTTTTTGCTTCACAAGCATGGGGATATTATGTATTATGCGCGCCACACCAAACAAGGTGTATGTAGTGGCGGTTGTAGCTCAGTTGGTAGAGCCCCGGATTGTGATTCCGGTTGTCGCGGGTTCGAGCCCCGTCAATCGCCCCACTATTTTCTAAGTTTCCTCAGTAATATCTAAAGCTAATCTCTAAATTATATTTACCCGATACGAAGCCAAGTCAGAAATAAAGAAACTACGCCAACTTGTCTGTAGGCATGAGTTTACCTTACGCATTTATTAGATCTTAAACCTGACGCGACATAACGTCGCTGCTACCATAGATTTAAAAACTACACACGTAGCAGTGGATTTACCCCGCGTCTCGAAGCCCGATGCCCGCATTTGAAGCTTTGAACATATAAACTTAATAAACGCAAAATAAAGTCGCTGCTACATATTATTTAAGGCGTTCTTTCCACTGTGCAATAGGCAGTGGCTTTGAAAATAAATAGCCTTGAAATAAGTTGCAACCGCGCTGCTTTAAATAATTAAATTGCGCAGGTTCCTCAACGCCTTCAGCAACGCTATTTACGCCTAAAGCACTGGCCATGTCGATGATCATATTCACAATAGTTTTACTTGAATTATCGTCAGTATCCATAATGCCATCGACAAAGTATTTATCTATTTTAAGCTCAGAAATTGGCAACTCTTTCAAATAACTCAGGCTTGAATAACCCGTTCCAAAGTCATCAATTGAAAACCTAAAGCCCTTTTTATTAAGTTCAAGCATAGTCTCTTTTACTAGTTCGATGTCTGACACTAAAGTCGTTTCGGTCAGCTCTATCACTAAGTTACGTGGTGACACTTGCCACTTATGAACACTGGCGAGCAATTTTTCCTTAAAATCGGGGGCTACAATTTGTTTAGCGCTAATGTTAACGGCAATACAGGTGTTTTTTCCTGCTCGGCTGACTTCATGCAGCAACTTACATACTTGATCAACCACCCAATCGCCAATTTTAATAATGGCTTCACTCTCTTCTGCTAGGGGTATAAATTCCCCAGGGCTTATTACGCCTAATTCCTCAGAATCCCAACGTAATAATGCTTCGGCTGAATTAAAGGTATTTTCATTAATAAATTGTGGCTGTAGTACCAGTGTTAATTCATCACTTTTATCAACATTTATTAGTAAGTAACGAATTTTATTGGTACGTTCGTAACGTTTTAATGCATCTAAATCTGCAAAGTAATAACCAAAAGGAGACAACTTTTTGGCTTGTTTTAGTGCGTATTCCAACTTATCAAACATAGAGCTATAGGAGTCTCTACTCGCATTAATAATTGTACTGCCCAACGAGGCGCTTAGTACCACATCAAGATCACTGATCTTATGTGAGAAGTTATCTAGCGCTAATATTTTAGAGTCTATACTTGGTTGTTGTTGCTCTAGGTAGGATAAGTCATTACTTATATTGGCGCTTATAATTAAAAAAGAATCGACTCCGCTTTTGTATAGCTTGTACTCGCCCTGTACCGCATTTGATAGTTTTTTAGCCGTTAAAATGAGTGCTTCGTTGCCCGCCTCAATACCGTACTTAAAGTTAAATTGCGCTAACTTATCCATATCTAATAATGCAGCATATATATAGCCATTATTAATGCTGGCACTTTGAAGTAAACTTCTGCATTCGCGCTCAAACCACCGCTTATTTTTTAATCCTGTTATGGGATCTGAATAAGCTAAATTATAAATGGTATCTTGCGCTTTGAGTTTTTCACTAATATCTCTAACTACACCAATATATTCAACGCTTTGCTCATTAACGGCTTTGGTAAGTGACAATTCTATTTGAAAAATAGTGCCGTCTTTTTTTCTTGCAGGTAGTTGCCTACCAACACCAATAATTTTAGCCTCACCTGTTTGCTCATAATTTCGCATATACGAGTGATGCTTAGATGCATAAGGCTCAGGCATTAAGTTGTTAATCGACAAGCCAAGCATTTCATTTTGCTTATAGCCAAACATAGTTAATGCGGTTGAGTTACAGTGAACAATAACGCCTTGCTGATTAATAGTGATCACTGCATCATTTAAGTTATTTAAAATAGCTTCAAGGCGATTATTTTTATCATCAACCTTGGCCTTTAATTCATACTCTAAAGTGACATCTTCAAAAGCACCATGCACTTTAATAACCTGATGATCATCATTAAAAACAGGGTGACCACTCGTCCGTACCCACTTTTTATTGCCATGAGCATCTACAAACTCAAAGTCTTCACAATAAGGAAGACCATGTGTTTGCAAACGATTAAAAAAATCACGAATACGCGCTTGCTCTTTTTCACCAGCATAATGCGCAATCGCTTGTGTGGTCGTGAGCGGTTTGTGCTTATCAAGGCCATAAATATTATAAACCTCGGGTGAATAATTTAGCTCGCCGGTTGAAATTGTGTATTCCCACGTGCCTACCTTCGACATAGCTTCAACAGCACTAAATAGTGATTGCTGTGAGCTTGATTTATCTTCTAAAAAACACTTTTGCAGGAACACTGCTGTATAACTCGCAAAGCTAATTAGCCTTGGTAGGTAGCGTTCGATTGTTGGATCACTATTTAAATAAAGACCAACCAGTACGCCGCTTAATTGGCCTTCATCATTGCTTATAGAGACGCCAATGTAAGCTTGCGCATTTATAGTTTTTAGTAGCTTATTTTCAGGATAGTGTTGTTGTAATTCATCCGTTATAAAACACGCACTTTTTGAAGGCAGCTGTTCACAAGGCGAGCCTTCTAGCGAATAAGAAAAGTTATCAACGACCTCTGCGTTATGTAAAACCAACTGCGTAGTTGCTAATTTATCTTCATTTACAGAGGCAATAAATAAGTAATCGGCTTTAATTTCGTGCTGCAGTACTCTCAATTGTGCACTTAAATTTGCACATTGAGAATACGATACATCATAGGCTGTACCTATATCTAACTGCTTGCTATCCTTGCTCACTTTACTAACCTACTTTGAAAGAAAGACCTAATGACTCTAATGCTTTAGAGTGCTTTTCAATCGCATCAGACTCTGCTCCTACACAATGCGCTTGGGCTAAGTTTTCTGAAGACGCACTACTAATATTGGAAATATTGCGGCTAATTTCTTGCGATACCATGCTTTGCTCTTCCGCAGCGGTTGATATTTGCGTTGCTAAATCGGAAATATCTGTAATTGCTGCATAGACTTTTGAGACGATATCTTGGCTATTACGGGTTTCTTTAACACATGTTTCAGCAGCGTGTTTACCCGCTTCCATTGTTTTTGACCAGTTGAGTAGCGTAGATTGCATTTCAGATATTGAGACTTGAATTTGCTCTGTGGCGGTATGCGTTCTGCTTGAGAGTGCACGTACCTCATCAGCAACAACCGAGAAGCCTCTACCATGTTCACCAGCACGCGCGGCCTCAATAGCGGCATTGAGTGCAAGTAAATTTGTTTGATCGGCAATCCCTTGTATCTCTTGCATTATTCCACCAATTTTTTCAGCCTCTGTTGCTAACTCGCTCGCAGAGCTTGCTGAGTTATCAACTTCAGTTGCAAGTAACGACACCTCTCGCATTGTCCCTGACATGGCTTGCGTTGCTGACTCACAATCTTGGTGAGCTTGTTGCACTCGTTGATTAGTAACTAAGGTATTTTTAGCCACCTCGTCAATTGAATGCACCATTTCTTCGACCGCAGACGATACCTGATGTAATTCAGACGCTTCTTTTTCAACGCCAGCCTGCGCAGCCTCAGCACAAACTTTAAGCGAATCAGCTCCTTTGCTAAGGCTTAAAGTACCATCAATAATACGCCCAACAATGGTCGTTACTTTACCCTCAAGTAATTTAATCTGAAAATCACTATAGCTGAGGCTGTCGCTACCAGAATAAATATGCCGAGATACGCTATCTGGGCCTGCCTTGTTTTTTTTGATTTTGCTTTGCGAGCGAATTAACTCTTCATAAAAAATAACAAAAGGCAGAGGAACAAACAGCAAACATAACCAGAACATGTAACTTGTTAACCAAGCAATTAAAGCGGCACACCCAATAAATAGAGGCAATTTAAATGCAGCTAATTTTTCACTTAAAGGCGTAATTGATTGACCGTTGTTTAAACGTTGGTAAAGCTTTTCTGCGCGGTGTTTATATTCTGGAAGGAGTTGTTGACGAACTGATTGATAACCTACTTTTTTACCGTTTTCGTAAATAGGGGTAACAAATGCATCAACCCAGTAATAACGCCCATCTTTACATCTATTTTTTACAGCTCCTCGCCATGCGGTATCGCTTTTTAAATTAGACCACATATCACCAAATGCCGCAGGTGGCATATCTGGGTGACGAACCATATTATGATTTTTCCCTCTTAACTCATTGATGGTATACCCTGAAACTTTACAAAAGCTATCATTTGCATAGGTGATAACCCCTCGTAAATCTGTTGTAGAAACTAATTCTTCGTCAATGCCAAACGAAACTTCCTGGTCTACCGTTGCTTGATTTCTTCTACTCATAGTGGGTGCTTCATTATTTTTTAATGGGTGAATTTGCGGGATGTTAATTTATAAATGTATAAAACACAATTATACATTATTACTATATTCTAACAGTTCAAAAGAGCCTGAAACTTCATATTACACCTCAGCTTAGTAAAAATATACATTTAAAAACATGAGGTTACAAAAACTCACAAAAACAAACGAGAATAGTAATTACTTTATTTTAAGCTTATATACAAAGTTTAAACACCAATCACTGCTTATAGAGTAATTTTAGACCGAAGCGATAAGGTTCGCCAAAAAAGTGGCTAAAAAAAATGCCACCAAATGGTGGCATTTACACACGGGGGTATTTCTACTTATAGAAATTTTTTTACTATTTTGTTACGAAAAATATATATTAAAAAGGTAACATTTAGCCCATTATCTAGCAACATTTAACCGAGTTTTATCTTACAACCATTAACTCATCGGAACAGTCTTAATCATTACACCTTAATACATACGTATTTTTCTTCTAAGTACTCATCTAAACCCTGATGCCCGCCTTCACGACCAAGACCTGATTGCTTTACACCACCAAACGGCGCAACTGGGTTTGATATAACTCCCTCATTTACACCTACCATGCCAAACTCTAGCCCTTCGCTTATACGATAGATTTGTTTAATGTTTTGGCTATAAAAGTACGCAGCTAACCCATAAGGGACGTCATTAGCAAGCGCAAGTACTTCGCTTTCTTCATCAAATGGGATCACCGTTAATACAGGACCAAACACTTCTTCGTGATAAATATCCATTTGTGTAGTGACATTGGTGACTATTAATGGGTTTTGAAAACTGCCACCTAAATTGCTGTTATCTCCAATTAGCGTAGCCCCTTTATCAAGAGCGTCTTTAATCAGTTGTTGCACTTTCTCTTTTGCTTTGGGGTAAATAAGCGGCCCTATGTCGGCATTTTCATCAAAACCGTTCGCAACTTTGAGCGCAGCGACTTTGGGTGTAATTTTTTCAAGCACGTCATTTAATATATTACGCTGAATAAAAATACGATTTGCTGCAACACAAGCTTGTCCTGAGTTTCTAAATTTGGCCGCCATCAATCCATCAATCGCATCGTCAATATCAGCATTATCAAATATTATAAACGGGGCATTCCCCCCCAATTCCATTGAAGTACGCTTTATTGTAGATGCACATTGAGAGAGTAACTGCTTACCTACACCGGTAGAGCCAGTAAAAGTAAACTTACGTACCACCTCTGAGTCTGTCAGCATTTTGCCAACCTTTTTGGCATCTTGTGACACAAGCACATTAAATGCACCTTTAACAAAGCCAGCCTGATCAGCTAAATAAGCTAAAGCGATAGCACATAATGGTGTGTGCTCAGAAGGCTTGAGTATAAAACTACAGCCCGCAGCATAAGCCGGCGCGACTTTTCGAGTCACCATAGCAACAGGAAAATTCCATGGCGTAATACCTGCTACCACGCCAATAGGTTGCTTGAAGCTAGTTAAACGATGACTGTTATCGGTGGCGGGGATCACATCGCCGTAGCTGCGTTTAGCTTCTTCTGCAAACCACTTAATAAAGCCAGCCCCATAATCTATTTCACCAAGCGATTCTTTAAGCGGTTTTCCCTGCTCTTTAGTCATAAGTGTAGCAAGGGTTTGTTTGTGCTTTATTACTAGGCCATACCAACGCATCAGGGTGTCACTTCGCTCGGTCGCATTGGTGGCTTTTAATTTTACAAAAGCGCCTTGCGCTGCTGTTATGGCATTTTTTACGCCTTGCTCATCAATATCACTTACATCAACAATACTTTGTTCGGTGGCCGGATCATCAACGCTAAAGCGTGAGCTAGTTTGATAAAATTCACCGTTAATAAACGAGTCTGAAAAAATAAGATCACTCAAAATATACCTCCAAAATGGGTTTTGGGCTTCGGGCTTCGGGCTTCGGGCTTCGGGCTTCGATAAATTAAAAAAGCCTTGTGGTTAACGCTACAAGACTTATTCATTTTAATTTACCCGCCGCCCGTAACCCTTTACTTCAACCTTTGTATTTATTCACTTCCTCTGCGCACTCTGTAATCTCGGTGGTAAATAAAATCACTAACAAACGTTAGATAAACCGCTTTAAAAAGCATATGCACAAAGAGAAGTGAATGAGAAGAAAATGAGAAAACACTAACCATTAGCCTGAGTGATTAATTGTTTTGTCACTTCCTCTAAAAGCGCAGCGTCTCTTAACCTCTTTGTGCATAATTTTATTACCTTTAACCACATTTGCGCGGCGTAAAGCCGCGCCTACAGGCTATTTTAATTTACCCGCGTCTCGCAGCCCGCCGCTCGTAACCTTTTGCCTTTCGCCTTTAACCTTTAAAAAAGACGCGGGGTAAACCCGCTGCTACTTCTGCTCGGCGTAAAGCCCCGCCTACAAAATATTTACACCACAGAGAATACAAAGGCGCTTCGCGCTTCACCGAGGGGTTAAGGTAAATAACACTAAACCTTTGCCTTTGCTCACTTTCTCTGTGAACTCTGTGCCCTCTGTGGTGAATAAATCACTAAAAAATCAAACAATGAGCCGCTGCAAGGCTAACTTGAGAAAGCTCTACGTCTACAAAAGATTTGTCTGCGCGGCATAAATCTTCGCCTAAAACAAAAAAGCCGCTGTATCAAACAGCGGCTTTTAATATAATAGTCATTAATTAAAAACTAGTGTTCTTCATTAACGATATTGAGATTGTACTTAGGTATTTCAACCACTAAGTCTTCATCTCTAATAATTGCTTGGCAACCTAAGCGCGATTCAGGCTCTAAACCCCATGCTTTATCTAGCATGTCATCTTCTAGATCATCACTTTCATCTAATGAGTCAAAACCTTCACGGATCACTAAATGACACGTTGTACATGCACATGATTTTTCACAGGCATGAGGAATGCTAATGCCATTTTTAAGCGCGATATCAAGTACCGTTTCGCCAGCGGGCGCTTCTATTGCTGCACCGTCAGGACACAACTCCGGATGGGGAAGAAAAACAATTTGTGGCATTCTAATCTCTCTTATATATTGTCTACTGACTGACCCGTTAAGGCTTTTTTAATTGACGCGTCCATTCTGCGCGCGGCAAAATCACTGCTCGCATTATCCATTTTTTCAATGGCCGCTTTAATTTCGCTTGGCTCTTGCGCACTCTCGCGTACTTTCGCAAGTTCGCTTATTTCCACTTTTAGCGTCGCTAATTGCTCAGGCTCAAGTAAATCGCCATCAGCAGCTAATGAGGCTTCCATCGCTTCTATTACACGAAGCGCTTCAACTTGTTGCTCTTTAAGCATACGCGCTTGCATATCGCCTTTGGCGTTACTCATCGACTCTTTAAGCATATTAGCAACTTGGTCGTCAGACAAACCAAACGACGGTTTTACTTGTATTTCTGCTTGAACACCCGTTGATTTTTCCATGGCTGATACGCTTAGTAAACCATCAGCATCTACTTTAAAGGTAACGCGAATATGCGCCGCTCCCGCCGCCATAGGGGGAATACCTTTTAAGCTGAACTTTGCCAGCGATCGACAATCGTCAACCAGTTCACGTTCACCTTGTAATACATGCAACGACATAGCCGTTTGACCATCTTTAAACGTAGTAAATTCTTGCGCACGTGCAACCGGAATCGTGGTGTTGCGTGGAATGATTTTTTCAACCAAGCCACCCATTGTTTCAAGGCCTAACGACAACGGTAACACATCAAGTAATAACATGTCGGAATCTGGCTTGTTACCAATTAATACGTCAGCTTGTAATGCTGCACCCAGTGCAACAACGCGATCAGGGTCAATTGAAGTTAGTGGCTGTTTATCAAAAAACTCGCCAACTTGAGTACGAACCAACGGCATGCGGGTTGAACCGCCAACCATTACAACTTGTAATACTTCTTGGTTTTCAATACCGGCATCTTTTACTGCACGACGACATGAGCGGAGCGTTTTTTTAACCAGTGGCATAGCGAGCTCATTAAATTTTTCTCGCGTTACTTCAACCATGTATTTTTCATCGTCAAACTCAAGGCCAACATTCACTTTTTCGTATTGGCTGAGTGCTTCTTTACAGGCTTTGGCTTTATTAATGAATAAGCGTAATACCGAAGGAGATAAGCCTGTCACGCCGGTTTCTTGTTTTAGGTAATCAACTAATAATGAGTCAAAGTCGTCGCCGCCTAGGCTAGAATCGCCACCGGTGGCCAGCACTTCAAACACGCCTTTATTAAGACGCAGAATAGAGATATCAAAAGTACCGCCCCCTAAATCATAAACGGCGATAATACCTTCTTGCCCTGAATCTAAACCGTAAGCAACGGCAGCGGCAGTAGGCTCGTTTAGTAAGCGCAGTACATTAATACCGGCAAGCTCAGCCGCATCTTTGGTGCTTTGACGCTGTGCATCATCAAAATAAGCTGGTACCGTAATCACTGCCCCTAAAATATCTTGATTACCAAAGCTTTGCTCAGCGCGTACTTTTAAAGCATTTAAAATATGACTTGAGGCTTTAACTGGGCTGATTTTTCCCGCAGCCGTTTCGATAGCCAATGCACCATCATCATCGCAAAACTGATAAGGCAGTTGGCCATAGCTTTGTTCTATTTCGGTTTGCGTTTTACCTAAAAAGCGCTTCACTGAAATAAGCGTATTAACCGGATCGAGTGTAGCTGCTTGCATTGCATCATTACCCACGGTAATGCCGCCAGCTTGATAACGAACCACTGAGGGTAACATCGCTTCGCCTGACTCATCAGTAATAGTGCGTGCTTCGCCGCTTTGTACGGTTGCCACTAATGAATTTGTAGTGCCTAAATCAATTCCAATGGCTAATTTGTGTTCATGTGGTGCCGCGCTCTGCCCCGGCTCAGCAATTTGCAATAATGCCATAATGCTCTTTAAACTCGTGTTGCTCGCTTTGCAGCAAGTAATTAATCGTCAAATAAACTGTCTTCAATGCGTTCAAGTTCGTCTTGTAACTTATATACAAATTTTAATTTGCGAATGTTGTCAGCAGCGTGTTGATATTGTTGCTCATCGTTGCTTGCAAGTTGCTCAGCCAATTCGTTGCTATACTGGGCTTTTAATTGCTTTATTTGCGACTCAAAATTAGCAATAGCGATATCTGGATCACTTGCAGAGGGAAGTTCTTCAAGCTCTTCGCGCAGTTCCATTTGTTGCATCAAGAACATGGGATCTTGCAGTGTTTGCTGCTCAGCGCGAATATCAACGCCCAGCTCACTCAACATATATTCAGCACGTTTAACCGGATGCTTAAGTGTTTGTAATGCGTCGTTAATTTCAGCGGTACTTTGTACGGCCATTAATTTATCACGACTGCTGGCATTAGCATGGCGATCAGGGTGTACAGCACGTTGAAGTTCTAAGTAGTGCTTGTTGATCATTGCTAAGTCAATATTGTAGTCAACCGGTATTGCAAATAACTCAAAATAACGCATAACTTCTCACAAATGACAAAGCCCTACATTAACTGGCAGGGCTTATTTATATCTTAAAACAAGTTTGAGCTTAAACGGTAAAGCTTTCGCCACAGCCACACTCATCAGCTTGGTTAGGGTTATTAAATTTAAACCCTTCATTTAAACCTTCTTTAGTGTAGTCGAGCTCGGTGCCGTCGATATAAACTAAGCTTTTAGCGTCAACAATTAAGGTAACGCCTTTGGCCGCAAATGTTTCATCGTCATCGTTTAGCTCATCAACAAACTCTAGAACATAAGCAAGACCTGAACAGCCCGTCGTTTTAATGCCAACTCGCAGGCCAATGCCTTTACCACGGTTTGCTAAAAATGATTGTACGCGGTTTGCTGCCGCATCTGTCAATGTCACTGCCATGAATATCTCTTAGTTTGTATGTTTGCTTTTGTAATCTGCAATTGCTGCTTGAATTGCATCTTCGGCTAAAATTGAGCAGTGAATTTTCACTGGTGGTAATTCTAGCTCTGCGCTGATATCGGTATTTTTGATAGTCGCAGCTTCGTCTAATGTTTTGCCTTTAACCCACTCTGTTACCAGTGAAGATGAAGCAATTGCGCTACCACAGCCGTACGTTTTGAATTTTGCATCTTCAATAACGCCGTCTGCCGATACTTTAATTTGCAATTTCATTACGTCACCACATGCTGGTGCGCCTACCATACCCGTTGCCACTGACGGATCATTTTTGTCTAGAGCACCTACGTTACGTGGGTTTTCTACGTGGTCGATTACTTTATCACTGTAAGCCATAATTCTATCCTCACTACCTGCTAGGTATGGGCACCACTAATTAGTGGTGCGCCCATTCAACTGAATCTAAATCAACACCTTCTTGGTGCATTTCCCAAAGAGGAGACATTTCACGTAAACGGCCAATCGAGTTTTTCATTAGCTCAACGGTGTAATCAATCTCTTCTTCGGTGGTAAAACGGCCAATACTAAAACGAATCGAGCTGTGCGCTAGCTCGTCGTTGCGACCTAATGCACGTAATACGTAAGAAGGCTCTAAACTTGCAGATGTACAGGCTGAACCTGACGATACCGCAATATCTTTAACAGCCATTAATAACGACTCACCTTCAACAAAGTTAAAGCTAATGTTGACAATACCAGGTACTGATTGGTCTTGCGTGCCGTTAAAGTACACTTCGTCCATATCCGTTAAAATGCCGTCGATTAGGCGTTTACGCAACGCACTGATGTGTGCGTGATCTTTTTCAAAATCTTGTTTTGCAATTCTAAATGCTGCACCCATACCCACTAATTGATGAGTTGCTAATGTACCAGAACGCATGCCACGTTCATGGCCGCCACCGTGCATTTGTGCTTCTAAACGTGCACGTGGTTTACGACGAACATACAAAGCACCTACGCCTTTAGGGCCGTATACTTTGTGCGCCGAGAATGACATAAAATCTACTTTGGTTTGTTGCACATCGATTAAAACTTTACCCGCGCTTTGTGCCGCATCTACGTGGAACATAATTTTACGTTCGCGACACATTTCACCAATAGTATTGATGTCTTGGATTACACCTAGCTCGTTATTTACATGCATAATACTTACAAGCACGGTGTCGTCACGCATAGTATCTGCTAATTTTTGCAGATCAAGTAGGCCGTTTTCTTCAACGTCCATGTAGGTTACTTCAAACCCTTGACGCTCAAGTTCACGACATGTGTCGATAACCGCTTTGTGTTCAGTTTTAGCGGTAATAACATGCTTACCTTTTTTCTTGTAAAACTGAGCTGCACCTTTAATAGCAAGGTTATTTGATTCTGTTGCACCCGATGTGAATACAATTTCACGTGGGTCTGCATTAATTAAATCAGCAATGTCAGTACGTGCTTGGTCAACGACTTCTTCAGCTTGCCAACCAAAACGGTGTGAACGCGATGCTGGATTACCAAAATTACCGTCCATAGTCAGGCACTGCATCATTTCTTTGGCAACTCGTTCGTCAACGGGCGTAGTTGCTGCGTAATCTAAATAAATCGGTAACTTCATTTCTCTCTCCGCTGCAGGTCAACCTTAAAGTTGACAGCTTACTTGAATATTTTCCAACTGCTTAATTGCATCATTAACGCTGTTTTCTTGGCGAAGAGCGACCGCTTTAACGTCCGACTTTTCGACCAGTTCAGCTAAGGTAATATTATTTAAAAATTCTTCAATTCGTGCGCTTAAGTCTGACCACAATGTATGGGTTAAACAACGCATACCACTTTGACAACCAGTATTGCTTCGCTGACACCGTGTAGCGTCAACAGATTCATCTACCGCATTGATAACATCGCCAACTGAAATTACGTCAGCCTCACGTCCTAGTAAATAGCCCCCACCAGGACCTCGAACAGAACTCACTAGCCCATTTTTACGTAAACGGGCAAATAATTGCTCAAGATAAGACAAAGAAATTTCTTGGCGCTGCGAAATATCTGCAAGCGCTACAGGGCCTATATTTGCATGTAGTGCAACATCCAGCATGGCTGTAACGGCATATCTGCCTTTTGATGTTAACTTCATAACGCCCCCGCACAAAAGAGTGCAAATTTTAATTACCAGAGTAGATTAGTCAAGTATTATCCTGATTGGCTAGCCTCAAACGGCCACCGATAAACTTGTAATACCCGACTGTTTTGGTCAAGTATTGGGTCTATTGTAATTACCTGAGTAATTTAGTCAAGTATTAGTGGAGTAATAAAGGGCGCTATTTATAACTAATTACTATTTTATAGACTTATTAATTGAGGTAAGAATACCTCGTAATATGTTCATTTCAGCATCTTCAGGGCGAGCACGATTAAACAAGCGACGTAGCTTAGTCATTACCATGCCTGGGTGCTGCTTAATGATGAAGCCTGTTTTAAACAAAGTGTCTTCAAGGTGTTCGTAAAACAGCTCTGTTTGTTTAGACGATGGATATAGGGTTTCGTCTTCTTCTTGAACAGCCTTAGGTTGCTGATTTAAAAACGCCATACGCGTTTCATAGCATAAGGTTTGTACTGCCATAGCTAAATTTAGCGAGCTGTATTCTGGGTTAGCAGGAATACACACATGGTAATTACACAGTTGTAATTCTTCGTTTGTTAAGCCACTGTTTTCACGGCCAAATACAAGTGCTACAGGGCCATTTACAGCTTCGCCAACAAGCTTTTCACCACATTCACGCGGCTCAACCATAGGCCACGACAATGTACGCGAGCGAGCACTAGTACCAATAGTTAATGCACAATCAGCAATGGCATCGGCAACCGTATCAACAACAACAGCATTACCAAGTACATCTGTAGCACCTGCAGCAAGCGCACTAGCATGGCTGTCTATTTCACAGGCTGGATCAACAAGGTATAACTTTGATAATCCCATGGTTTTCATGGCGCGCGCCGCTGAACCAATGTTACCAGAGTGTGATGTGTTTACTAAAACGATGCGAATATCATCTAAGATCATTACAGTGCTACTTATCGAGTACAAAAAAATTGCGCAAATTCTAGCATGAAAACGCGCTGAGATCCTATATTCAATAGTCGAGATCTAAAAGATCAGTTCAGGGTTCGGGGTTCGGGGTTCGGGGTTCGGGGTTCGGGGTTCGGGGTTCGGGGTTCGGGGTTCGGCAGGATTGTGTTTGGGATTAATTAAAAAGCAATTCGTCATTTATTTATTCATCACCTAACCCTGATCTGCTTTAATCAAACAGGACACTTTAATAATGGAATATAATCCAATTATTGAGGTGTTAAATGACAAAACGAACAAACAGAAGTTACACAGCAGAATTTAAACAAGAAGCTGTGGCATTGGTAACCGAGCAAGGTTACAGCGTACCTAAGGCAGCAGCGTCTTTAGGTATCACAGATAAATTACTTTATAACTGGAAAGCTAAAGTTGAAGCAGAACAATCTGGTGCCAGTTTGAATGCTGATGAGCGGGCTGAGCTGTTAAGGCTTCGCAAGGAAAATAAAGAGCTAAGGATGGAAAAAGAAATTTTAAAAAAGGCCAGCGCCCTCCTGCTAAAAGAAACCAAGTAACGTTTAAAACGATTAAGCAGTTATCCTCGGTGTTTCCCGTGGTTAAGCTCTGCAAAGTGATGAAAGTAAGCCGCAGTGCTTATTATGCTTGGCTTAAGCGGCCAGCAAAAGTAATTACTGTAGAGCAGCTTAATTTATATCGAAAGGCCAAGTATTTCTTCAAGAAAAGCAGAAATAGCTTAGGCTACCGAGAGCTTAGAAAGAAGTTACGCAGTGAGGGCTTTAGCGTCAGTGATTATGGCGTTCATAAATTAATGGCAACACTTGGTTTAGTCGTTACTCAACGAGTGGCATACAAGGTAACAACCAAGCGTAAACACAGTGATGCCGTTGCTGATAATCTTTTGAATCAGAACTTTAATCCTGTTGCGCCAAATCAGGTGTCGGCTGGTGATGTGACTTATCTAAGAACTGGCGAAGGTTGGATGTATCTGGCTATCGTCATGGACTTATATTCACGTCGTATTGTTGGTTGGCATATTGATAAACGCATGACGACTGACTTAGTTAGCAAGGCGATGATGAAAGCTTATAACTTACGGCAGCCACCAAAAAGCTTGGTGTTTCACAGTGATAGAGGTTCACAGTACACCAGTAAACAATATCGACAATTACTATGGAGTTATGGCGTCAGAGCCAGTATGGGCGATGTCGGTGCGTGTTGGGATAATGCGGTTGTTGAACGATTCTTCGGCAGCTTAAAACATGATTGGCTGTTGAAAGTTCCGCAACCAACTCGTGAGCATATGAGAAATGATGTGGCAGCGTATATGCGCTATTACAACTTAGAGCGACTTCATACTGCTCATGGTGATCTATCGCCAGTAGAGTATGAGCAAAGTTCCTTAAAAAAAGTGTCCTGATTTAGTTGTGCAGAACAAAATCTGCTGCCATTACAGATGCAGAGCTGAGTGAGGCTGAAACGATTGCAGCAATAGCAAGTACGTGTTTTTTCATTTTCATTGTGTATCTCCTAAATTAATTATTTAGAAAGCTCTATAGTGAGCCCTCTTTTTTAAAGCAAGGAGATTATGTAAGGGTTTCCAAATGTTAAAAACGCTATTGTTGTTAAATCTATTTTGTTAAAAATGAAATAATAAAATTAAACTAATTCTTATTTACAGTGATTACATAAGCTTTAATTAGGTGTATTTACTATTATTTAATATGCTCGTTAATTGCAAAAAGTGAAAAAGAGTTTTGTGTTTTCAACTATCAATTATTCACGTTGTTTTAAATATAGTAGGCCACGTCATAGCAAATATGCTTTGCACCTCTAAAATTAAATACAAGGAAATAGCAATATGAAAGCACATAAAAAATTGAAAATAGCCACTGCTCTAAGTGCAGTACTTACACTTTCTGCTGGTGTTAACGCGGCCGATCAAGTACATACTTCAAAGTGGGGGGGCCGATGATGAAATTGGCGCAATGAATTACATTACTCCAAGCTCTGTATTAACAGCATCAAAATTAATAAAACAAGGTAAAGTGTACGGTTTAGGCATGGCGGTAAATAAAGATACCCCTGCGTTTCGTCACCGTTACTTTGAAGTTCATACGTTGCAGCCTGAACCTAAAACATTTGGTACAAATAAATTTACTTATGTCGATGACCAAATTATTGGCTGGACTGGTGTAGGCTCTCAAATTAATGGCCTAGCGCACTATGGCCGCGACAACGTTCATTATAACGGCCATAAAGTATCTGATTTTATGACTGTAACAGGCGTTAAAAAACTCGGTCTAGAGAAAGTCCCACCAATGGTTTCTCGTGGTGTATTATTAGACATGCGTCCTTATTTTAACCAAGATATAGTGAGCGAGGGCACCACCTTTAATAAAAAAGAAATTGACGCAGTAGCCAAACAACAAGGCGTAGATATTCAAAAAGGCGATGTTGTTTTATTTTGTACCGGTTGGTCTGACTTAATGGGTAAAGATAACGAACGTTACCTTGCGGGCGGCCCAGGTATTGGCGTTGAAGGTGGTAAGTACCTTGCCGAAAAAGGCGTTATTGCAGTAGGTGCCGATAACTGGTCATCTGAAGCCGTTCCGCATGAAGATCCTAGTCTTTCATTTCCTGTAAACCAAATGATGGCCACTAATTACGGCGTACACGTGCTTGAAAACATTTTGTGTGACGACCTAGCAAAAGATCAAGCCTGGGAATTTATGTTCGTACTTGGCCACCCTCTATACGAAGGCTCTACTCAGGTGCAAATTAACCCTGTCGCTATTTTGTAACACCCATTTAGACATAGTTTTTTAACGGCAAACGAGATGCAACCGCACCATGTTTGCCGTTTTTTTGTGGCTTCCCTCCCCCATTTATACTAGCCAATACCCCATACTCTGAACCCGCATAAAACCTGCCGTTTTAACAGCTTTATTAAACCTACTACTGGGCCCCTTATTTTATTGAAAATAACAAGCCAACATTTTTACTTTTGCATTTTTAACAAAATTGTTTTGAGAAATACGCTGTGTTTCTTCCCCTTAAATTAGATGAAAATTACCCCACATTAATTATTGAGGAACTACAAATGCCTTTAGCATTATTGGCGCTTACACTCAGCGCATTCGCTATAGGAACAACTGAGTTTGTAATTGTTGGCTTAGTACCAACTATTGCAGCAGACTTAGGTGTTTCACTACCATCAGCAGGCTTATTAGTCAGCTTATACGCACTCGGTGTCGCTATTGGAGCGCCAGTGCTAACAGCATTAACCGGTCGTTGGAATCGTAAATCTGTTTTATTAGTTTTAATGGCTTTATTTGTCGCAGGTAACCTACTTGCTTGGCAAGCCCCAAGTTATGAAACCCTAATAGTAGCCCGAATCCTAACAGGATTGGCTCATGGTGTGTTTTTCTCTATTGGTTCAACCATTGCAACGAGCTTAGTTGCTAAAGAAAAAGAAGCCAGCGCAATCGCAATCATGTTTACGGGCTTAACCGTAGCCTTAGTGACCGGTGTGCCTTTAGGTACGTGGATTGGGCAAGAGCTGGGCTGGAGAGCAACATTTTTAATCGTTTCTATATTGGGCTTAATCGCACTTATTGGTAGCGCGATTCTTGTACCATCAAACTTAAAAAAAGCGGTACCGGCAAAAATCTCAGAGCAACTAAAAGTGCTAACACAGCCTAGATTACTTTTAGTGTACGCTATTACAGCTGTTGGCTACGGCGGCACTTTCGTAGCCTTTACCTATTTAGCCCCAATTTTAGAGCAGGTTTCTGGTTTCGAATCCAGTTCAATTGGCTTAATTATGCTTGTTTATGGAGTTTCAGTAGCAATAGGCAATATTTGGGGTGGAAAACTAGCTGACCGCATGGGGCCAGTAAAAGCGTTAACAGGTATTTTTAGCGCACTCGCTATCATTCTTTTTGTATTTACATTTACAGCTGGTAATCAAATTGGCGCTGTTTTAACACTACTTATCTGGGGCGCCTTCGCTTTTGGTAACGTACCAGGTCTGCAAGTCTATGTTGTGCAGCTAGCACAAAAACATACGCCTAATGCTGTAGATGTTGCATCAGGTTTAAATATAGCGGCCTTTAATGTCGGTATTGCAATTGGCTCAATCATTGGCGGTGTTGTTGTAGAAGACATGGAGTTAATGGACACCCCTTGGGTGGGCGCATCAATCGTTATATTTGCCATTGTATTAACACGACTATCGGGTTTTCTAGATTCACGCGAACAAGTGAAAGCTATTTAAATTTAATCCCGAATTTTTTCTTCGAAAGAGGCTGATTATGACTATTGATAAATTAAAAAACTTGGGCTTTTCAATTGGTGTTGAACTGCCACTAGACAATGACTGGTCAAGAGATGGCCAACAAAAACGAATTAAAGAAGGCAAGCCTTTTGGTGTGCCTGATATGTCACAGCATAAAGAGCGCATTATATTAGCCGATGAGCTTGGCTTTAGTACTGCATGGGTAAGAGACGTGCCACTGTACGACCCTAACTTTGGCGATGCTGCACAAGTATTTGAAGCGTTTACATACTTAGGCTACCTAGCGGGTATTACAAACAATATTTTACTAGGTACTGCGGCTATTGTTCTGCCATTAAGACAGCCTTGGCTTGTGAAAAAATCAGCGAACACAATGGCTGAGCTAAGCAACAACCGCTTAATTTTAGGTGTAGCAAGTGGTGATAGACCCTCAGAATATCCTTTATTTAATGTTGATTACGCCGCTCGTGGCCAGCTTTTTAGAGAAGCTATTGAGGTGTTAAGGGATGAGTCTGACTCTAAATTACAACCAGGGCAAAAAATATACCCTCAAGTAGCGCAATACCCTATTTACGCCGCAGGCCTTGCACAACAATCGCCGCAATTTATAGGTGAAAACCTCGATGGATGGTTAGCGTATCCAGGTACACCTGACGATCATGTAAAACGTGTAGCTCTATGGCGAAGCGTTGCAGGTGACAAACCTTATGTAAGCTTTATTCATTTAGATTTTGTAGACAACCCAGACGCACCCATTGAGAGACACCACTTTGGGGTTAGAACCGGAGTCAATGGCTTAATAAAAGAGCTAAACAGCATGAAGGCTGCTGGCGTAGATCATATTGGCCTTCATTTTAGACGCAATGAAATAAATATCGAACAAAGCATGGAAGACATAGCAAAAAATGTCTTACCCGTTTTTCATAAATAAAGGATAACTAATGAACATAAATTTAAACACTATGCCAAAATTAGGTATGGGTACTTTTCGCTTAGAAGACGAAGTGGCTTACAACTCTGTAAAAATGGCGTTAGAAGTTGGGTATAAGCATATAGATACTGCACAAATTTATGGCAACGAAGCGCAAGTAGGCCAAGCTATTAGCGACAGCGGCATACCTAGAGCCGATATTTTTATTACTACAAAAGTATGGAATGCTAACTTAAACAAAGCATCATTCATTGATAGTGTTAAAGAAAGCCTAAGTAAACTGCAAACTGATTATGTAGATTTGTTATTGATACACTGGCCATCTCCAGAGAACGATGAACCGATGGAAGAATATTTAGGTGAGCTAGTTAAAGCTAAAGAGCTAGGCCTTGCTAAAAATATTGGCGTATCAAATTTCACTATTGATTTGCTTAAACAGGCTATGACTATTTTGCCTAACGGTGAAATTTTTACTAACCAAGTAGAAGTACACCCTTACTTAACAAACGAGTCATTACGCGGATTTTGCAGTGAAAATAACATTCATGTGACAGGTTATATGCCATTTGCTGTTGGTAAAGTTCTCAAAGATAAAACCATTATTGAGATTGCCAATAGTCATAATAAGGCGCCTTCTGAGGTTGTTATTGCGTGGGCACTTGCGAATGGATTAACAACGATTCCTTCATCAACTAAAAGAAGTAATCTGATTACAAATTTAGCTGGCCCTGATTTAACACTTAGTGCTAAAGAAATAACCGCAATTGATCAATTAAATAAAAACGATCGCCAAGCATCACCTGACTTTTCTCCACAGTGGGATAACTAAAATGAACAGCTGCGATTTAGCGTGGCAGTTTGAAGAGGCAGGCTCACCCCTGCTTCTATCTTCAATTGCGCCACCTTTAAACATAAACGAAAATGAAATTGTTGTTTTAAATAAAGCAATGGGTATAAACCCTGTTGATTGGAAATTTATAAAAGCCAATCCACTAGCTTGGCCGCCCGGTTTTACACCCGGTGTGGATGGCGCTGGAATTGTTATTGAAACAGGCGCAAGCGTACCTAAAGAGTTTATAGGCAGCTCGGTTTGTTATCATCAATCGCTGCTTTTACCTGGCAGTTTTGCAACATACACAGTGTTAAAATTTCAACGAGTAATGAGACTCCCGCAAAGCTTTTCTTTATCTAAAGCTGCAAGCTTACCGTGCCCCATGCTCACTGCAATACAGGCATTTAATAAATTGCCAAGCATGCAAAATAAAAAGGTGTTGGTCTCTGGTTTTGGTGCAGTCACCAAAATCCTTATACAGCTGCTTCATAAAAATGGCGTTAAAATCGATTTACTCAGCCCAAGTGCGAATAAAACAGAGGCCTTATCACTTGGTGTAAATAAAGTACTGAGGGAGCAAAGCCAATGCCAGCAACAATACCACGCCGTATTTGATGCTAAAGGCCAACAAAGTGCTACTAAACTTGCATGCTACCTTAAAGCTAACGGCCACTTAGTCTGTATTCAGGATAGAATTGAGGAACCGCTGTTTCCTGCATTTACCAACTCAATCTCTTATCATGAAGTTGCTCTTGGCGCGTTGCACAACTATGGCGATGAGCAAGACTGGGCTGAACTCATAAAAGAGGGTGAGGCATTAATAAACCAGTTAGATAACCAAGGCCTAATCACTGATACACCGAAAGTATTTCCATTTGAAAAACTTAATGAGGCACTTATTTTTAGTGAACAATCAAACGCTAAAACCGTAGTTAGCCAAAGTGCGTTATAACGCTTGTTTATGGAGCTCGCTTTAAATCGCGAACTCCATAAATCACATCCAAACTAAGCCTAGTAATTTAAACTTTTTTATTCGCTTTCACATTTTGCGCTTGCTCAAATATTTCTTTGTACACTTCATCGCGGCTCATTGGTGGGTATTTAAATTTAGCGAGTATTAAAATCAGCTCTACTTTTAAAGCTGATTTAATATCGTCGCGGTGGTTCCAATCTACAAATTTTACCTTGTCGTCTACAATTACTTTTACCGCTTGGGCAAGCTCAATGAGCTTATCTTCGGGGTAGTCAAAGTCGTACTTAACCGCTAACATTTTTAGGGCGTCGTAAAAGCCTTTTTCTTCAATATCAATACCTAGCTCATCGCCGGCGTTCATTTCGTCGCGTACGCTGTAAATCATATCAACCATGCTTCCTATTAAGTTTAAAGCTGCTTTACAAAAACAACTGAGTATTAAGCCTCTCTTTAAGAAAGTTAATGAAAGAGCTAACACGACTAGACACTACGGAATTCTTGTAATATACAGCGTTAATTGATTGCATAGACTCAATTGTCACATCAGCAAAAAGTTGAACTAATTCTGAGTTTTGTCTTTCTGTTGCTGTCATAAAATCTGACAAACAAGCAATACCAACTCCATCTAGTGCAAGTTTTTTTACTGTTTCTCCGCTTGAGGCTTTTATATTAGTGTTCACATGAAATAGCTTTTTTTCGGAATCTAATATAGGCCAGTAGTTTAATTTTTCTAGATTGCTGAAACCAATTAGAGAATGGTTTTTTAAATCCTGGATTGAGGTTGGTACACCATGCCGGCTAAGGTAATTTGGGCTTGCTAAAATGCGTATTTGACTTTTGGCTATAAGCGCAGCGTGCAGTGTCGAATCTTGTAACTCACCAATACGAATTGCGACATCAGTGCGCTTTTCTAAAAGATCTATTACTTGATCATTATTGTTGAGCTCTAATTGTATGTGGGGATATTTGTGAACGAACTCTTTAATTAGAGGTGCGATAACATTTAGCATAAATGGTGTTGCTGCATCTACACGTAACCTACCTGAAGGCATCCCTTTTTTTAAAGCCAACATTTCTTCAGCCTCATTGATATCATCGAGGATTTTTCTAACTTTTTCTAGATAGGCTTGTCCTTCAATCGTTAGCTCCATTTTGCGTGTTGTTCTACTTATCAATGTTGTACCTAACTTTTCTTCAAGCCTAGATAAACTCCGGCTTACTGCAGAAACTGTTAAGTCTAACTTATCAGCGGCGTGACTAATGGTTCCACAATCAATTACCGCAACAAAGGTATTTAATTCGTCTAAAGTAGCTTTCATTGTTGATAATAATTCAAATATAATTTTACTTACTGTGCCTTAATGTAAATAAAATTACCAGCTAATATGTATGTCTTATTTATACTAAATAACTATACGAGGTAATGATTATGGCAGTACCATCTTTCGGAGTGGGTACATTTAGGTTAACAGGTGATGTTGTTATTGAATCAGTAAGCAATGCGATAGAGCTTGGCTACAGGGCTATTGACACCGCCCAAATATATCAGAATGAAAGTGATATTGGTAAAGCACTAAAACGTGCAGATATAAATAGGAGTGACTTATATATAACTACTAAAGTGTGGGTAGACAATTACGAAAGAGATAAGCTGATTCAAAGTGTCAAAGAGAGCATTACAAAACTCGGGGTTGAATATCTGGATCTTGTTCTTATTCATTGGCCAGCACCTACAAGCAACGTTGCAATTGAAGAGTACCTCTTAGCCTTAGCTGAAGCTAAACGTTTAGGATTAACAAAAGAAATTGGCGTATCAAATTTTACTATTGAACTTATCGATAAAGCTGTTGATATTTTGGGCGCAGAAAATATTGCTACAAACCAAATAGAACTAAGCCCTTACTTACAGAATAATAAGCTCGTAGATCATATGAAAACTTTAGGTATAAAGGTTACTTCATACATGACACTGGCATATGGCAGTGTATTAAATGACTCTACTATTAATGACTTAGCATCAGAGTTACAAATCACCCCCGCTCAGCTTACATTAGCTTGGGCATTACATAAGGGTTATGCCGTTATTCCATCTTCCACAAAACGAGAGAATTTAGCGAGTAACTTGCAGGCGCTGAAAATTGTTTTGGATGAGAAAACGGTTCAGCTCATTGATAACTTGGAAAGAGATGGCCGACTAGTTAACCCAGAAGGGCTAGCACCAGAGTGGGATATATAAGATGCAAAAAATTAAAACTCTTTCATTATCAATTTTAGTCAGTTTTAATGCTTTGGCTAATGATTGGACTTCCTCAGAATTTGGCCAGAACGATGAAATTGGAGCTGCTAATTTATTAACTTCAAGTTTAGTAAAGCAAGCGGTAGATCTCGTTAGCACTGGTAAAGTTTACTCTTTAGCTGTTCCCGTTAGTAAAGATTTACCCGCTTTTAGACATAGATCTTTCAATCTTTACAATGTACAACCTGAAGGTCAAGCAGGTAAAACATTGGGTGTAAATAAATTTACATTTAATGATGAGCTTGTAAATGGATGGACTGGAATTGGGACTCAGCTAAACGGTATTGGCCATATAGGTATTGATAATGTTTACTATAATGGTAATAAAGCTGAAGATTTTGTCACTGTTGAAGGTGTAACTAAATTAGGTATAGAAAAAGTACCACCTATAGTAACGCGAGGAGTCGTTTTAGATATGACATCTCACTTTAATACCCCGGTGGTTGATGGAGGTACTGTCATTACAGTTAAAGATATTAAAGCGGTACTAGCCAAGCAGAAGATAACTATCAATGAAGGCGATGTTGTTTTATTTAATACCGGATGGTTAAACCTTATTGGCAAAGATAATAAAAAATTTTTAGAGACTGAGCCTGGTATCGATATGGAAGCAGCTGCTTGGCTAGCTAATAAGAAGATTGTAGCGTTTGGTGGTGATACTTGGGCTTCTGAGGTTTACCCTAACCCTAAGGGGCTAGAATTTCCTGTCAATCAGTTCATGTTAGCTAAGAAAGGGATTTATAACCTTGAATTGATAGATACAAGAGAGCTACTAAAAGACGGTATTTTCGAATTTTTATTCGTACTTGGTCATCCTCTATATAAAGGATCGACCCAAGTTAATATAAACCCAATCGCTATAAGGTGAAATATATGTCAAAATTCTTTGCAGAAAAGTTCGTTACTGTCTCATATGACGGTTTAGTTGCTACAAATAAATATAATACTGATGCCTCTCAAGTTGAATATGAGATTATTGAAGGACCAGGTAAGGGCTCAAAGGGAAAATCTTCATGTGAGTGGAACGAGGTATCTGAAGGCGTATATTTAATCTCGTGGCAAGAAGATTCGGGAGCCACAGTGGTTCATTTAGATGACTTTAAAAAGGGTACATCAATGACTTTTTTCTCAACGGCTAATAATGAGTTTTATAGGCTTAAAGGTACACTCGTAGTGAAAGATAATGGCTTATCGAGCTAAGCTCGATAAGGACACATATTCTATTTAGATACTATGATTTTACCGAAGCTAAATAAACAGCCACATCTATTGATGTGGCTGTTTATTAATATTTTTTTATATTTACTTTAACCTAGATGGCTAGCTATAGCTTCCATTCATTAAACTTTTAACCCTAAAATGTATGTCATCAATTGCTAACTATGGCTAGATTAAAAACAATGACAATTATTTTCTTTAAGGAATCTCTATCTTAAATTTGAGATATGTAGTTAAAAGTATACGTGTTAGCGTACCAGTAGCTATAAAAGCTAAATTCTATATTAAACGGTGCCATTACAATGCTAGATCTAAAGCAACTTCATTATTTTATAACTGTGGCAGAATTAGAACATGTCGGCAAAGCCGCAGAAGTGCTGTTCATATCTCAGTCCCCATTAAGCAGACAAATATCTCAATTAGAAGATAGACTTGGCTTAATATTATTCGAAAGAAAAGCAAAGCGAATAATTCTGACAACAGACGGACATACTTTCCTTAAAGAGGCAAAAGCTCTTTTAACACATGCTACTCGTTTAGAGTCACTAGGAAAACGGTTGGGAAAAGGTGAAGAGGGTGGACTATGTATCGGGTACGTTAATAGCGCAATGTTCTCAAATATATTGCCGTCTAAGCTTCGAGAGTTAAGAAAAACGAAACCGAAAATTCATACAGCTTTATACCACTTGAAAAGTGACAAGCAATTCGAAGGGTTGATTCAAAGAAGTCTTGATATTGCAATTGTAGATGAGCTGTTAGAAAAACATACCACTATTAAATTTTCAAAAATTTATGAAGATCCAATGGTACTTGTTGTTGCTGACGACCATCATTTTACCAAAAAAGAAACTATTACCGAGGTAGATCTAAGCGAGGAGCTTTGGCTGACAGTAAAAGGTCCGTACAAAAAAGGCTTTATCAATGAGTGCGCTAAGAAAGGGTTTTCTCCTAATATCTTGATCGAAGTAGATGATCCTGTCAGTGCCCTTGGCTTGGTTGCTGCTGGCAATGGGATTACAATGATTCAGGAGAGCTTGAAACAACAACTACCAAAGAATGTAGTAACTATTAAACTCAATGCACTAAATTTCTCTATTACTCTATGGGTCGCTTGGCATGCTGAAATACTGAGACCGATAGTAAGAGAATTTAGAGAGCAACTAATGAGTTAGCTATACCGTACAACCTTAGCCTTCAACTATTGAAACATTAAAAACCCCAATACAAGATGAATGTACTGGGGTTAGTGATTTCTTAGACGAAATTATTGCTTAACTCCTTTAGACCGTCTGAATATATAGTAGTAAACAGTTCAATCACATCAGAATCTTTTACGCTGTCGTCAGCCATGAATGAACCAAACCACGTTACTTGGCAGCTTTTATCATCTATAGCTTTTACACTTATAGTTGAAAGGTAGCTACTCACTGGAAATGGCGCGTTAATAATTGAATAGCTGTAAAACGTTTTATCTTCGCTAAAGCCTTCTAACCTTTCAATGATTTTATCACCTTTATGGCTTTGCAATGTTCGAACTCTACCACCTTCAGAAAGCTTACTTTCCCGAATGAACGGTAACCAATCTGGCAGGCTATTAAATCCACCAATTAGCTCCCATACATCGTTAGAGGGAGCTATTATTACAGTTTGAGCTTGAGCTTTTAGCATGTCGTTTTCCCTACTTAGTTGGTGTTGGAGCGAGTTCAGAAATAACACCCTCACGCTTTAATTCAAGCCATAGTTCATGAGGCACTTTTTCTTCTAAGGCTGAGATATCTTCAGCAATTCTAGAAGGTTTACTTGCACCAGGAATAACTGAGCTAACCGCATCATTGGCTAATACAAACTGGAGTGCTACAGCTTTAATACTGACCGAAAATTTCTCGCAAACTGCTTTTATTTTAGCTACTTTGTTAACAATATGAGTAGGAGCTTTTTGATATTCGAAATTAGACCCCCCTGCTAAAATGCCGGAGCTATATGGACCTCCGACAATAATATCAACTTTTTGTGCTGCGGCTTTAGGCATCAGACGTTGTAGTGCCAATTCATGATCTAACAGTGTATACCTTCCTGCTAGTAAAAATGCATCAGGTTTATCTTCTTCAAGATTTAAAGCAAGTTCAATTGGTTCAACTTTATTTACACCTAAACCCCAAGATTTAATAACACCTTCTTTTTTTAAATCAGCTAATACTTTAAATGCCCCATTTCTGGCCTCTTCAAATTTAGCTAACCAATTGTCGCCATAAAAGTCTTGTGCAATATCATGTACATAGACAATATCTAAGCTATCTGTGTCTAATCGTTTTAAGCTATCTTCAATAGATCTTAAAGTTGCACTAGCAGTATAATCATTAACAACTCTATTCTTCCTTCCATGCTCAAATAAAGCGCCTTTTTCACCGAACTCTTGAGACTCAACCTCCTCATCGAGGATAATACGACCAACCTTTGAACTTAATGTATATTCATCACGATTATAGTTTTTAAGCACTTGTCCCAATCTTATTTCTGCTAAACCAGCGCCATAAAATGGTGCTGTATCGAAATAACGGATACCCTGATTCCAAGCTTCTGTTATAGTGGCTAATGCCTCTTCCTCCGGTATATTTCTAAACATATTGCCTAAAGGAGCAGTTCCAAAACCTAACTTTTGATTTTCTAACAATTTACTTTTCATACTTAAACCTAATTTATTACTAAGAAGTAAGGCGATCATACAGCTCCCCAATTTGGTGTCTAAGACTTAATTGGCGCTAGTTGAGTCCTTACTTGCATTAATTAAATAGGGTCCATAGGAAAGTAGAGATGATCAGACGACGGACTAATATATTTTGTAGGATCCCTATTTACCGTAGATAGTGTAAATTAAGACTTGCTCTTTTATTCCACCTAACCAGAACTTAGGTTATACAGTTTATTTTACTATTTCGAACTTTCGACCTGTGAGCATATGTTCAGGATCTAATGCATTTGGGTTGTATGATGAGCTTTTGATTACCCCATAAATTTCAATATCTTTAATGTCTTGTTTAAAAGGATTTTTTGATTTTAGTTTTTCCTTATCATTAAAAAAATCAAACTTGTCATAAGCAGTAATAAAATGTTTATTTTCAAGATACTCATTACAACTTAGTGCTAATTTTAAAGCCTCCAACAGTAGATGTTTAAGAGCTCGATTCTCACCTCGACATGCAGCAAACAACGCTATTGTGGTATTTTTACTTTCAAGCTTAGGAGGTACATCAAATGGCATTTTCTTAGCTAACCCCATCAAATATTGGCGAAAGTACTTGCTGTCATTTTTTAGGCTAAAGTATTCAAGTTTTCTTTTTCTAACTAAGCGAGAAGCCCATTGAGGTTCTTCAGCTATTTTTGCAGCCCAAGGCATACCAACCAGTACTATTGGCACTTTGGCTTCTTCACTAATAAACTTTAACCCATTTGCAATTTTTTGTCGTTCTTGTACGCTTTTAAACTCTATTAACTCCTGAAACTCATTAATGATGAGTAGCTCTACTTGAGCTTTAATTATGTCAAACTATGGTTGCAGCGACACTTTAACCTTTGACCTAAACCATCGCGGCTTTTACATATACATCAAAGCGGTTCTTTTTAGTTTTGATTTGCATGCTTGGAGTTTTATCATTTAAAAATGGCGCATAATCGGGGCGTTTAACTACAACACGTTTGCTGGCAAGGGGGTAGGCAAACTCGAGTAAATCATCGGCGTCGGTATCGCCACCTACTAATTCTTGGAATACGCGCATTTCTTTTTTAACCAATGCTGATTTTTCACGGTGCGGAAACATTGGATCTAAATACACCACATCTGGCATGCTGTCACATTGAGTAAGTAAGGTGTGGCTTGAGCCAAATATTAAGCTCATATTTTGCTGCATCCATAGGCCAATTTCACTATCGTTATAAGCACGTTGTAAACCGTCATATAACAGTGCGGCAACCACGGGGTGGCGCTCATGCAAAATCACTTTACAGCCTAGCGAAGCTAAAACAAAACCATCACGTCCAAGCCCTGCGGTTGCATCGAGTACCACTGGCGTTGCGCCCTTATTAAGACCAACTGCTTTAGCAATTGATTGCCCTTTACCACCACCAAATTTACGCCTATGTGCAACGGCACCAGTTACAAAGTCTACGTTGATTGCACCTAGTTTAGGCTCATCAGTTTTATATAGGCTTAGCCCTTTATCATCGTAATGCAAACTAAAGCCACTGCTTTGCTCCGCCCATTGAGCAAGCCCAAAGCGTGCTTCTAACTCATTTAAATAAGGTCGACACTCTTTAAACGCACACTGTATAACCACTTCACACTCCGATTATAAATTTCACCGCTATTATACCCAAACAGCAGCAATATACGAAGTTCGCAAGGTGTATAGTTTAAAACAACTCAATATCGTTATTTTCACTCTCAGATTCTGGCTGCGCTTGTTGTTTACTTAGTAGTGTTTGAGTAATTAAGTCATCACGCTGTTGAGTAGTTGTTTTTAGTTGGTGCTTAATAAACGCTAAATCATTCGTGATTGCAACCAGCTGCTGTGATGTATGGCTAAGCTGAGTTATTTGCTCATTGAGCTGCGAAGCTGGTAAGTCATTTTGTGTTTGCATTAACGATTGGAGTTGCTCGAGCTGCTCTGTAAGCTGGCTAATCGCATTCGTTTGCATGGCGTTTTGATTTTTAAGCTGGGCAACAATATCTTTAAAAGCAAGGGTGAGCTCATTGTCGCGCATTAGTCGATATTGGTGCTGCTGTATAGTAACTACTTTTTCGTTAGTTACTTCTAAAATATGCGGAAATAAATCTTTATAGCGACCATACAGTGATGGCGTATCTATTGGCATATTTTTAATTAACAGTGAAATATTAGGGTAATTAATAATAGTACTATGACCAATATCAACAAAGCGCTCTGCATTTTTATGCTGCATGAGTAGCTCTTGCTCTAATGGGCATACGCCCGTCTCTTGGCTATAAAACACTCCCTGGTTATTTTGCCAAAAAACAACCACGACATTGAGATGTAATGGCGTAAAAAAGCCTAAAAAGTATTCACTTAATAGTTCTAAATTATCAGCATGGTAGCTTTGACAAACAAAGCGCATAATGCGTCCCATGTCACCGGTTTCAATCATCGCCATTTCAGCTGTTTTATTGGCCTTTGCTATATCATACTGCAGTGCTGCGCATTGCTTGCGGTACTGGTAAAGAATTTTAATGCGTGCCATCAGCTCCTGTGCGTTAAAAGGCTTTAAAATGTAGTCAGCCCCGCCAACACTAAACCCTTTAATACGTTCGGCCTGCCCCACTTTGGATGATAAAAACATTACCGGAATGTCTGTTGTGGCTTTATTTTGTTTAATACTTTGGCAGACCTCATAACCAGACATACCCGGCATTTCAACATCAAGCAAAATAATATCAGGGTTGTATTTATTTGCTTGTCTTATGCCATCTTCACCATTTTTGGCATGGAGCACTTTACAAAACCCAGCTAAAGACTCTTCAATAATATGGTGCATTAATTTATCGTCATCAATTGCCAGTATTAACTTTGCCATGCGTTAGTCCCTTTTAGTACTTTGTTCAAAGCATAGTACGCTATGTTGAAACTACTAAAATTTATTCAAAATATTCTTTAACAACACTGTGTTTTAGGCAATAAAAAAGCGCCACTGGGGCGCTTTTGTAATTATATTTTAATCCGCAAAGGTCAATAGACCCTAAGCGGCAATGCCACTGTGGCGTAGTAGTGCGTCTACACTTGGCTCACGACCACGGAAGTTTTTAAACAATGTCATCGGCTCTTCGCTGCCGCCTTTTTCAAGAATGTGCTGCATAAACGCTTGGCCTGTTTGTGGATTAAAAATCCCCTCTTCTTCAAATTTAGAATAGGAGTCTGCCGAAAGTACTTCAGCCCATTTGTACGAGTAATAACCTGCACTATAACCGCCCGCAAAAATATGACTAAAGCCATGCTGAAAACGATTAAACGCTGGCGGCTTAATGACTGAGGTACGACTGCGTACATCATCAAGCACAGCTTGAATGTTACATGGTTTGTCTGCCACGTAATCGTGGTGGATTTTAAAATCAAATAACGAGAACTCAAGTTGTCTTAACATTTGCATACCTGAGTTATAATTTTTAGCCGCAAGTAGTTTATCAAGCAACTCTTTAGGTAGTGGCTCACCGGTTTCGAAGTGACCTGAGATAAAGCTAAGCGCTTCTTCCTCGTAACACCAGTTTTCTAAAAACTGACTTGGCAACTCAACGGCATCCCATGCCACACCATTAATACCGGCAACGGGGGCTGCATCTACTTGGGTAAGCATATGATGAATGCCGTGACCAAACTCATGAAACAGTGTGGTTACTTCATTATGGGTAAACAAAGCAGGCTTATCGCCAATCGCTTTATTAAAATTACACACCAGGTAAGCAACTGGTGTTTGAAGTTCACCATTAGCGCGCACTTTACGACCCATACAGTCATCCATCCACGCACCACCACGCTTGTGATCGCGCGCATACAAATCTAAGTAAAAACGACCACGTAAAGTGTTATTGCTATCGTAAATTTCAAAAAAGCGTACATCTTTATGGTAGCTATCAAAATCAGCGACTTCTTTTACAGTAATACCAAATAGGCGATTAACCGTTTCAAATAAGCCACTGAGCACTTTATTTGCTGGGAAGTACGGGCGAAGAACTTCATCTGAAATCGCGTACTTTTCTTGCTTTAGTTTTTCACTGTAATAACCAAAATCCCACGCCTGCAGTTCACTAATACCGTGCTGTTGCTCTGCATATTGTTGCAGCTCTTTAAGTTCTTGCTCTGCTTGTGGTTTAGACTTAGCGGCTAAGTCTTCTAAAAATGAGAATACCTGCGCGGGTGATTCTGCCATTTTTGTAGCCAACGATTTTTCAGCGTAGTTATTAAAGCCAAGTAATTGTGCTAACTCATGACGCAGTGCCATCTCTTCACTCATGATCGCAGAGTTATCAAACTCTCCCGCATTAGGGCCTTGATCGGATGCACGGGTAGAAAACGCGGTGTATGTTTCTTTGCGAAGTTCACGATTATCTGCATAGGTCATAATCGGCAAATATGAAGGGAAATCTAGGGTAAATACCCAGCCGTCTAAGTCTTTACTTTTTGCCGTATCGGCCGCTAATGCAAGCGCTGATTCTGGTAAACCAGCCAATTGGCTTTCATCGGTAATATGCTTATGCCATGCAAGCGTGGCATCCATCACATTATTACCAAATTTTGAGGCAAGCTCTGATAAACGCGCACTAATTTCACCGTAGCGTTTTTGTTGCTCAGGATTTAACGCAATACCTGAAAGCTTAAAGTCACGTAATGCGTTAGTAATGGTTTTTTGCTGGGCAGTAGTGAGTGTTTTAAATTCGTCACTGTTATAAAGTGCGTTGTAAGCCTCATACAAACCTTGGTGCTGACCAACAAAAGTAGAGTATTCAGAAATAAGCGGTAAACATTGCTCGTAGGCTTCGCGAAGTTCATCATTGTTCATTACTGAGTTCAAATGCGATACCGGTGAAAACAATCGCGATAGTTTATCGTCAGCTTCTTCAAGGGGTAATACTAAATCTTCCCATGTGTATGATTGCTTTGCTAATACATCATTAATTGCACTGCGACAGTGCTCAATACCTTTTTTTAGTGCCGGGACAACATGCTCTGGCTTTATTTTTGAAAAAGGCGGTAAACCTTCAAGCCCGATTAGGGGATTAGTATGTGCATTGGTCATAGTGATTCTCGGTTTATGCAAAATATAAAAATTTAAGTTGGGGCAAAATACGTAAATACAAGGGCAAACCTGCTTTACTAGTTAACGAGTGTGTATCTGTAAATGATCACCTAGCAGCTTGATCTGAAATAGCATATCTTTCGTTTGATGAAAGATGTTTGATAGATTTTAGCAGCCCCGAACAAGTGACTTGCTCATCGCATATGCTATCATCGGCACAGAAAAGTTAAATTAATATTTAGAGGATTAAACATGGCTCAGCATTTTGATTACATTGCAATTGGTGGCGGTAGTGGTGGTATTGCATCAGCTAACCGTGCAGCAATGCGTGGCGCAAAAGTAGCATTAATTGAAGCTAAACACATGGGTGGCACCTGCGTAAATGTAGGGTGTGTTCCTAAAAAAGTAATGTGGCATGGCGCTCAAGTTGCTGAAGCAATTAATCTTTATGCTCCTGATTACGGTTTTGATGTTGAAGTTAATGGCTTTGACTGGTCAAAGCTAGTAGAAAGCCGTGAAGCCTATATTGGCCGCATTCACAAAGGCTATGATAATGGTTTAGCTAAAAATGGCGTAACTGTGATCAAAGGCTTTGCAAAATTTGTGGATAGTAAAACCGTTGAAGTAAATGGTGAGCATTACACTGCTGATCACATTTTAGTTGCCGTAGGCGGACGCCCTACTATTCCTAACATTCCAGGTGCTGAACACGGTATTGATTCAAACGGCTTTTTTGAGCTGAACGAACAACCTAAGCGTGTTGCCGTTGTTGGTGCCGGTTACATTGCCGTAGAAATTGCAGGTGTGCTGCACAGCCTAGGGACACAAACCCATTTATTTGTTCGTAAGAGCAAGCCGCTGCGCACCTTTGACCCATACATTATCGACACACTGGTTGATATTATGGCAAAAGAAGGCCCTACTCTGCACACTGAGTGTTCGCCAAAAGAGGTGGTAAAAGAGGCTGATGGCAGCTTAACTATTCATTTTGAAAACGGTTACAGCGAAAATGTTGATCAGGTTATTTGGGCGATTGGTCGTACACCTACAACCGATAAAATTAACCTTGCTGCAGCAGGCGTTGAAGTAAACGAAAGCGGCTATGTAAAAGTAGATGAATACCAAAATACCACGGCTAAGAATGTATACGCTGTGGGTGATATTATCGAAGGCGGCATTGAGCTTACACCAGTTGCTGTAAAAGCGGGTCGTACTCTATCGGAGCGTTTATTTAATAAAGAATTGCCGAACGATTTAAAAATGGACTACAGCCTAGTACCAACCGTGGTATTTAGCCATCCACCTATCGGCACCATTGGCTTAACTGAACAAGAGGCGATTTCTCAGTACGGCGAAGAAAATGTAAAAGTATATAAATCAAGCTTTGCGGCTATGTACACCGCAGTTACTCAGCATCGCCAAGCATGTAACATGATGCTTGTGTGTGCAGGCGATGATGAAAAAGTTGTGGGCTTACACGGTATCGGTTTCACCGTTGATGAAATGATTCAGGGCTTTGCTGTCGCCATGAAAATGGGCGCGACTAAAGCCGATTTTGATGCGGTTGTAGCACTTCACCCGACGGGTTCGGAAGAGTTTGTTACCATGAGATAAGCTCGAGGTTCGAGAAAATAAAAAAACCTTGCGGTTAACATCGCAAGGTTTTTTTATTTAGAAGTTAGGTGTTTTGCTCGAGACCCGTTGCCCGTAGCTCTTTACCTTTCGCTTTGACCTTTAAAAAAGACGCGGAATAAATCCGCTGCTACATGTGCGCGGCGTAAAGCCCCGCCGTTTAAGCCAAGCACTGTGCTTGGCTTAATCTCTGCCTAAAACCTTTGCCTTTAATCTCTTCCTCTGTGGACTCTGTGACCTCTGTGGTAAATGATGTTTTAATTTTTTTCACCACAGAGTGCACCGAGGCGCTGCACGCTACACAGAGAAGAAAATCTTGCGCAGGATAAAGCCTCCGGGTTCGAGGTTCGAGAAATGACCAACTTTACGCGGGGTAAACCCGCTGCTACGTAATCTCAACTCGTAGCCCGTAGCTCGCAGCCCGTTAACTCTAACCTTCGTATTTTAAGCTAAATGCTCTCTTGCTAAATACTCTAACGATTGCATTTCTTGCAGGCGACTCACACAACGTCTAAATTCAAAGTTTAAATTACCTTGTGTGTACAGCTCGGTAATGGGTTTTTCTGCAGAGATAATTAAGGTAACGTTACGCTCATAAAACTCATCTACCAACGCAATAAAACGCCTTGCTGCATCATCATTATTTTGTCCAAGCTGTTTTACGTTTGATAAAATCACCGTGTTATATAATCGGCTTATTTCCATGTAATCCACTTGGCTACGCGCGGTTTCACACAGTTCGCTAAATTCAAACATAACGATGCAATCAGACACCTTGCGGGTTTTGATCATCCGCCCTTCTATTTCAATTGGGGTGTCTACTTTACCGGCCTCAGGGGAGAGCTTATCAAAGTATTCAAATAGGTTTTTATCAGCTTGATCATCAAGCGGGCTGTGAAAAATTTCTGCTTGTTCCAGTGTACGTAACCGGTAATCAACACCGGAATCTACATTAACTATTTCAGTATGCTTATTCACTAAGGCAATAGCCGGTAAAAAACGAGCGCGTTGTAAGCCATTACGGTATAAATCATCAGGTATAATATTAGAGGTTGCAACTAACACAATACCACGTGCAAATAGCGCTTCCATTAAACCACCGAGCAGCATGGCATCGGTAATGTCTTGTACAAAAAACTCATCAAAACAAATTATGTCTGTTTCTGCTTTAAAAATATCGGCAACTGTTTCTAATGGGTTTGCTGTGTTGTTTAACTTTTTAAGCTCGTCGTGTACTCGGTGCATAAAACGGTGAAAATGCACTCGCATTTTTCTATCGCCCGGCAAAGCTTCGTAAAAAGTATCAACTAGGTAAGTTTTACCTCGGCCTACGCCACCCCAAAAGTACAATCCTTTTATAGGTGCGGGTTCAGCTTTATTAAAAAGCTTTGCAAAAAAGCCTTTAGATTGTGGTTTTGCTTGTGTTAAATCGTCGTATAAACGCTGTAAATGACGAACTGCATTTTCTTGTGCTGCGTCATCTACAAAGTCATCGCGTTGAAGGTCTTGCTGGTATGTTTGCCAAGGAGTCATATCTATTTACAGTTAAAACACAGTTTAATTTGTAAAGCATATTAACACGCATCAATACTCAGGGTATATTAGACTTAGTATGAATTATTATTGAACTAAATTTTTTTAGTTATTTTCGCATAGAGGTGAATTTATGGGTACATTTACATGGGTAGGTTTAGTGATAGTGGTTGCTATTGCTGCATTTTTCGTTGGTGCCTTTGTCACTAAAAAACAATTTAAACAAGATGAGTTAGAGCAACAAGCAGAGCAAGCTAAGCATTCGCTTGAGCAGTATCGTCAAGATGTTGCCGACCATTTAGCGAACACTGGTAAGTTAGTAAACAAAATGAAAGAAAACTACGACCAGTTATTAAGCCATGTTGAAGAAACCAATCAACTATTACTTGAAGACAGAAATAAAGCCCCTGCTGAACCGTTTTTCTCTAAAGAAACCACAGAGCAATTACAAGCGTCATTAAAAGAGCGTAGTTCGGATCGCTCAAACGCCGATGCTCAACCAGCTGATTATGTGTCGGGTAAATCAGGATTATTTGCTGGTGATGTGAATACTTCTAAAGCATCTTGATGAACTTTTTTTTGACCCCATAGTCTTTAGATATAACAGCTTTGTTGTTTTATCTTATTGATATACTTTTTTGAGGCTGCTTATTGCAGCCTTTTGCTTTTTAAGTGGAGTAAACCCTGACTATGAAAATGAAATTATCACTTATCAGTGCTGCTATTTTATCTACTAGCTTATTACTAAGTCCAGCCGCTTCGTTTGCTAAATTGCCGGTTGCCGTTAATGGTCAACAATTACCAACACTTGCCCCTATGCTTGAGCAAATTACCCCAGGTGTAGTGAGTATTCAGGTTTCAGGCTCTAAAGAGGTTCGCCGACGCGGTGACCCGCTCGATTTCTTTTTTGGCAACCCGCAGCCACGTAGCCAAAAGCGCCAGTTTAGTGGTTTAGGCTCAGGAGTTATTATTGATGCTGACAAAGGTTATGTCGTTACTAACAACCATGTAGTGCAAGACGCTGAAAAAATGGTGGTCACCCTTGAAGATGGCCGCGAATATGAAGCAACAAAAATTGGTAGCGATAAAGAGTCTGATATTGCGCTACTACAAATAGACGCAGATGAATTAACCGCAGTAAAGCTAGCTAACTCAGATGACTTACGTGTCGGTGATTTTGCCGTCGCAATTGGTAACCCTTTTGGTTTAAGCCACACGGTTACCTCAGGTATTGTTAGCGCATTAGGCCGCAGTGGCTTAAATATTGAGGGTTACGAAGATTTCATTCAAACCGATGCCGCGATAAACCAAGGTAACTCAGGTGGGGCTTTAGTTAATTTAAACGGTGAGCTGATTGGTATTAATACCGCTATTTTAGGTGCATCAGGCGGAAATGTGGGGATTGGCTTTGCTATTCCGTCAAATATGATGAAAAACCTAATTGATCAAATTGTAGAGCATGGTGAAGTACGCCGTGGTTCGTTAGGTATTTCAGGCCGCCCTCTTGATGCAGGCCTTGCTAAAGCACAGCAGCTTGATGTTAAACAAGGGGCTTATGTTATGCAGGTAATGGATGACACCGCAGCCAGCAAAGCCGGTATTAAAGCAGGCGATGTGATTATTAGTATTAATGGTAGTGAAATTAGTGGCTTCCATGAACTACGCAGTAAAATTGCCACCTTAGGTGAGGGTCGTGAAGTACAGTTGGGGATTTACCGTGACGGTAAAGTTAAAAATGTGGAAGTAACCCTAGATGGTGCATCAGGCATTACCGCTGCGGGCGAAGAGTTACACCCAGCATTCCAAGGTGCAACGCTTGAAAACGTGAAGAAGAACAAAATGAAAGGGATTGAGGTGACCTCTGTAGACCCTCGTTCGCCATCAGCACGGGTTGGCCTTGAAGAAGGCGATGTTATTGTGCAAGTAAACCGTCAACGAGTAGAAAGCATTCGCGACATGAACAAAATTATCGAAGATATTCAAGGTAATATTGTGTTAGGTGTGAAACGCGGACGTGAATCTATTTTTGTATTAATTCAGTAATAATACAATAAAAGTAACAGCGGCACTTGCCGCTGTTATTTTTTTTGTGCCATCATAAAGGGATTGCTCACTAACAATAAGAATACCGTGCTAAAACTTCTAAAATTTGTACTTCCTCCTCTATTTGCCGGTTTAGGCATTGCTTTTTTAGTGGTTTTTTTTAGCCCTAACATGCGCACTGCATTGCTACCTAACGTGCCGCTACCCAGTGCAATGACTGCAAGTCATTTGAGCTTTTCTGACGCAGTTAAGCGCGCAGCGCCATCGGTTGTCACCATTTTTTCAGAAAGCATTTCTAAAGAGCCACGCTATAAACGCCAAAATACGGTGCAAGAGCTTGGTTCTGGGGTGATCATGTCACCTGACGGTTATATTTTGACTAATTACCATGTGATCAATAATGCCGATCAAATACTAGTTATTCTTACTGACGGCAGACGTTTTTTTGATGTGCAACTCATTGGCTTTGATACTATTACCGACTTAGCATTATTAAAAATAAATGCCAATCACCTGCCTGTTATACCCGTTAACGATAACTACAGTTCGAGTGTAGGCGATTTAGTATTAGCCATCGGAAACCCACTTAACTTAGGGCAAACCATTACTCAGGGGATCATTAGCGCCACCGGTAAGCAAAAAATTACCGACAGTCCTTACAATAACTTACTGCAAATGGACGCTGCTATTAACGTAGGTAACTCTGGTGGTGCACTGGTAAATTCTAATGGCGATTTAGTAGGGATCACCTCTGCCCAGTTTAAAACCCGTGAAAACTTAAATATACAAGGGATCTTTTTTGCGGTGCCTTACACCTTGGCAAAAGAGGTAATGGGTAAGCTTATACGCCATGGTCGTGTTGTACGCGGCTATTTGGGCTTTGAAGGCACAGCGGTAGACAGTACAGGCAAAGAGGTCAATGATAGCTTAACGCCTGTTGCAGGCATGCGTATTACCAACCTAGACCCTTTAGGTCCTGCATGGCAGGCGGGTATAGAAGAGCAAGATATTGTGATTAAAATTGCTGGGCTTTCAGTGGCTAATCCACAAAATGTATTGAAAAAAATAGGCAGTACCGAACCGGGGAAAGAAATTGAATTTGAGCTTTACCGTAACGGTGAAATACAAAAAATAATGGTGAAAGTAGCAGAGCTCGAAACCAAGCTATAAAGCGCTTATTTATACTTTGGCATTAGACATAAAAAACGCGATAGATCATCGCGTTTTTTATGTAACCTGAACTCTGGTTAAGAGATTTACTAACGTATTGAATCAAAAAATGATATTTATGTTTATTTTTCTCTAGCCAGAGATTTCCAGTGAAAACAAGGCGAAATTACGCGTCAATAGCTAGCCTATTGCAAGTAAATTCAACGCAGTTAGCGCTGAAAATAGCTGCTTGAGATAGATTTATTATCCAGAGTTCAGGTTACGTATTAGTATAACTAATTGCTTTTGCGTTTGATGTTAGCACCTAGCGCACTGAGTTTATCTTCAATACGCTGATAGCCTCTATCTACATGATAAATACGATCAACAACCGTTTCGCCTTGAGCCACAATCCCCGTTAGAATAAGACTTGCCGATGCGCGTAAATCGGTTGCCATAACCTGCGCACCCGATAAGCTTTTTGTTTCACCACAAAAGGCCGTATTGCCTTCTAAGCGAATATTAGCGCCCATACGTTGAAGCTCAGGCACATGCATAAAACGATTTTCAAAAATAGTTTCGGTAATCGTCGCACTACCATTAGCCACCACATTTAATGCGGTAAACTGCGCTTGCATATCGGTCGGAAAACCAGGATGAGGCATAGTTTTAATATTCACCGCTTTAAGCTCTCGGCCTCGCATGTCTAGGTAAATACTGTCATCGTGCACTTCTAATAATGCATTGGTTGCACGTAGTTTTTCTATTACTGGCTCTAACGAATGGAAGTCGGTCATTTTACACAGAACTTCACCGCCAGCCATCGCTGCAGCCACTAAAAAGGTACCCGTTTCAATGCGATCCGGTAATATGCGGTGTTCACAACCTGATAAACGCTCAACCCCTTCAATCTCAATACGGCTTGAGCCCGCACCAGTGATTTTAGCACCCATAGCAATTAAGCAATTGGCTAAATCGATAATTTCTGGCTCGCGCGCAGCATTTTCTAATACTGTTTTACCCTCGGCGAGCGTTGCCGCCATGAGTAAGTTTTCAGTGGCACCTACGCTGATCATTTCCATGAAAACTTCAGCGCCTTTTAAGCGACCATCTACTTTGGCATTAATATAACCGTTTTCAACGGTTATTTGAGCGCCCATACGCTCTAAGCCTTGAATATGAATATCAACCGGGCGCGCACCAATAGCACAGCCACCAGGTAAGGATACTTGTGCCTCACCAAATCGAGCGACTAAAGGGCCAAGTGCAAGCACTGACGCACGCATTTGCTTTACTAAGTCATAAGGCGCTAACGTGCTATTTACCGTTGCACCATCAATAATGAGTGAATCGCCCTGCCACTGAACATCAGCGCCTAACGTTTTTAATAAGGCTTCGGTTGTAATGATATCGCGAAGATGTGGTACGTTAGTAAAAGTACTTTTGCCATCAGCTAATAAAGCTGCAAATAGAATCGGAAGAGCTGCGTTTTTAGCGCCAGAAATAGTTACTTCACCAGCCAGTGAAGTGCCACCTTGAATTACAAATTGATCCATCTAAGGGGCCTTATTTATTGCGGTAAAATGAATTTTTGCTCACGTTTCCACTCTGTCGGAGTAAAAGCGCGGATAGAAACAGCATGAATGGTACCGTCTGAAATAGTGTTCATTAATGGCCCATATACTAGCTGTTGCTTTTTAACACGACTTAATCCGTCAAAGCATTCACCGACAGCGATTACTTCATAATGACTGCCATTGGCTTTTACATGTACTTCAGCTAACTGAAGTTCGTCGCGTAATAATGTTTCGACTTGACTCGTTTCCATAACTCTCACTCAAATAGGGTTGTAACCTGGCCTAACTGCATAAGGTTTTGCAGTTGTTCAGGTGGGTTTTGCAATTCAAGGCGAATGCCTTGTTGCTTAAATTCTGTAAAAGAGTGAATTAACCAAGCTAAGCCGGCTGTGTCAACCCTTGTCACCTCACTTAGGTCAAAATAAAGGGTTTTATGCTCAGTTTGTCGCTTAGTGTTCAGAAGCCGTTCATTGCCAATTGAATTATGAGTCAATTCACCACTGACTCGTAGATGCTGTTCATCGACTTGGCTGATTGCCAATTTAGTCATTTGTGTCACTGCCTCTAAACTGAACCGGTAACTTACTTTTTTGCTCTAACAGGTCGCTAACGTGGTCAATACCTTGTTGGCGTAAAATGCCCTGAAGCTCACTTTGTTTTGCATCAAGTAAGCTAATGCCTTCAGCAATCATATCGTAAGCGCGCCATTCGCCACTTCTATCTTCACGTACTTTAAAATCAATTTTAATATCAGGCTTACCGGCTTCTACAATTTTGGTTTTTACCACCACCACATCTTTGCCTTTAAAAGGCTGCTCGGCAGCAAATTCAACTTGTTGATTAGTATACTGGGTAAAAACGCCAGCATAAGTGGCAACAAGGTACTCTCTAAACGCGCCAATAAAACGCTGAATATCTTCAATTGCTTTTGCTTTTTCTGCTTTGTTGGTAATGGCGCGTACCTTAGATACTTCGCTACCTAACACTCTCAGTGCAGCATATTTGTAGTCAATGTAGGGCATCAGTTCTTCTTCAACGATGACCCGTAAATGCTCTTTGTTAGTGGTTATTAACGGCTGGTCTTTGGTAATACGCTCAAAGGTATTATCAGCAACCTGACGTACCATTTTATTAGGATCAGTCAATTTCACTTCACCGGCATGTGCACTTTGTACTAGCGTGACAGTTACTAATGCGATACTTGCTAAAAATGTTTTCAACATAATAATTACTCACTACCTTGGTTGAATAAAAACTGGCCTATTAATTCTTCTAGTACCAATGCTGACTTGGTATCTGTAATAGAATCGCCGTTGGCTAATGCTTTACTTTGAACACCAAATAAATCGTCAATGGCTTGATCTTGTTCGCTGTTCGCTACATCTTCGCCTAAACATCGCTGTTTAGCTGAATCTGATGCGATAACGGGGTTAATTCCTAAATATTGTTCACCTAAAATACCCGAGGTTAAAATTGAGATAGAACTAGTGTCTGAAAAACGACACAAATACTGCGCATCAATGCTCATATTTACTACTGGTAAAAACTCTTGTGGATGCACATAAATTGACTCTACACGACCAATAACAACGCCGCCCACCTTAATGGGTGCACGTGTTTTTAATGATCCTATATTTTCAAACTTGGCGTTCAATGTGTAGGTTTCACCTGAGCCGCTAATACCCGAATTAGCCACTTTGAGCGCCAGCATTGAAAATGCCAAAATGCCCAATGCTACAAAAAAACCAACTAAAATTTCTAATTTCCGTGAATTCATTATTTAATACCCTATTAGCTGGTAAACATTACCGCTGTCAAAATAAAGTCAAAACCTAATACCGCTAGTGATGAGTGCACCACTGTCTCTGTTGTTGCCTTGCTGATCCCCTCTGATGTGGGAACACAGTCATACCCTTTGTAAAGCGCAATCCAGGTAACAACAATCGCAAATACGATACTTTTAATTAAACCGTTTAGTATGTCTTTTTCAAACGACACCTGAGATTGCATAATTGACCAGAAACTTCCCGTATCAACGCCTAGCCAATCAACCCCCACTAAATGAGCACCAATAATAGCTACAGCAGAAAAAATAAGTGCCAACATTGGCATACTAATCAAACCAGCCCAAAACCGCGGCGCTATAATTCGTCTAAGCGGGTCAATGGCCATCATCTCAAGCGACGATAATTGCTCGGTGGCTTTCATTAAGCCGATTTCAGCAGTCAACGCACTACCAGCCCTGCCTGCAAATAATAACGCAGTAACTACCGGTCCAAGCTCACGTAACAAGCTAAGTGCCACTAAAGGGCCTAGGCTGTCTTCAGCGCCATAATCAACTAAAACGGTATAACCTTGCAGCGCTAGAACCATGCCGATAAATAATCCCGACACAACAATAATCAACAGCGATTGTGAACCAACCATGTAAAGTTGGCGCACGAGTAAAGGTGTGCCTTTTTTAAAATTGGGTACATGCCATAACGCACTTGCCAGCATTTGGGTTGAACGCCCCAGTGCAGCAAATCGGCCCAGCGTTTTGTGGCCTATTTTTTGTAGTAAATCCAACATTACTGCTGCTCTCCTAACAGTTCATCTGCATAGGTTTGTGCTGGATAATGAAATGGCACTGGACCATCTGATAACCCTTTTAAAAACTGTTGAACAAGTGGTGATTCGTGCTCTCGCATCTGCTCTGGTGTACCACTGCCAATAACGCCTTGATCAGCAATAATAATAACGTGGTCGGCAATACTCATTACTTCAGTCACATCGTGCGTGACAATTAAAGAAGATAAGCCAAGTACTTCGTTTAAAGATTTGATCAGCTTAACTAAAACCCCCATTGAAATAGGGTCTTGTCCTGCAAAAGGCTCATCATACATAATAAGTTCAGGATCAAGCGCTATAGAGCGAGCCAAAGCTGCACGACGTGCCATACCGCCAGATAACTCTGAAGGCATTAAATCTTTAGCACCACGTAAGCCAACAGCTTGTAATTTCATTAATACCACTAAACGGATTAAATCTTCACTGAGTTGCGTGTGCTCTCGAATGGGGAATGCAATGTTATCGAACACCGACATATCAGTAAATAAGGCACCGCTTTGAAATAACATACTCATGCGTTTACGTGCCGCGTAGAGTTCTTTGCGCGACATAGCGACAATGCTGTCGTTTTTAAATAAAATATCACCGGAGTCTGGTTTAAGCTGGCCACCTATTAGGCGTAGCATCGTGGTTTTGCCAATTCCGCTTGGCCCCATAATGGCAGTAATTTTACCCTCAGGTACGTCAAAGCTCATATTTTTATATATGACCCTATCGCCTCTAGAAAAGGTAACATCCTTGACTTCTACTATTGATTGCGACAAGTCGCTCTCCATAACAATACTCTCTCATATTTCTATTTTAAGGGTTTTTTAACCAATATGGAAAAAACAATTCGTAAGATTTTGTAATAGTGTCGCAAAAACAGTTATAAGATTGATTCAAGCAGCCTTAACTTTGGCTTAAAATTTCATATAAAAAGCGCCATAGAATACTTAAAATAACCGCCTAATGTATTACACCTTATTCTTTTATTTATACTTTTATGGTGGCTTTTGTTACTATTCGCGCTATCTGAATTTACATTAATTGGCTTATCACAATGGTTACCTCGTTTGTCATTTTAATTCTTGGTTTTGCGGCTCTCGTATGGAGTGCAGACAGGTTTGTTTATGGTGCAGCAGCACTGGCTAAAAACTTTGGCGTGCCAACGCTAATTGTAGGTTTAACCGTGGTAGCTATGGGCTCTTCAGCGCCTGAAATGATGGTATCGGCTTCAGCAGCTTTGGCAAATAAAACCGATACTGCCGTGGGTAATGCAGTTGGTTCAAACATCACTAACATCTTATTAGTTTTAGGTATTACCGCCCTTTTAAGACCCTTATCAGTATCTTCAAGTACGTTAAAACGTGAAATTCCACTGGTACTACTGGTCTCCATTGCAACTTGGTATATTTTTTCAGATAACTATTTTTCATTTTTTGAAGGTGCAGCCTTATTATCTGGCTTTGTTGTTTTTATTGGCGGACTTATTTTTGTCTCACTGCGAGCTAAAAACCAAGACGATCCGTTTGTGAGCGAAGCCTGTGACGAAGTACCTGACAACGTACCAACCAAAAAAGCTGTTTTTTGGCTGGTAGTGGGTATGATTTTACTGCCGGTTAGTTCACACTTTTTAGTTGGCTCAGCCGTTGATATCGCAAAATATTTTGGCTTAAGTGACTTAGTGATTGGTTTGACCATTATTGCTATAGGCACCAGCTTACCTGAACTTGCAGCTTCAATTGCAGGTGTACTTAAAAATGAAGATGACTTAGCGCTGGGTAACATAGTTGGTTCGAATATTTTTAATATTTTAGCGGTATTACCGCTGGCAGGATTAATTAATCCATCGGTTATCGATACTTCGGTTGCTAACCGTGATGTTATTATTATGATTGGCGCAACCTTGGCGCTAATTGCTATGTCATTGAACTTTAGAGGTCAAAGACGTATCAATAGAATAGAAGGTGGCTTGCTCATCGTCGCATTTATGATTTACCAAGGTTATATTTTTAGTCAAGTAGGATAGCCCATGTCAACGCTAAACTTTATTCAACAAGGGTTACGTGTTCTAGAGATTGAACGCCAAGCACTCAGCGATATTACACAATACGTTAATGAAAGCTTTAACCAAGCCTGTCAATTAATGTTTGACTGCTCAGGTCGTATTATTGTTATTGGCATGGGTAAATCAGGCCATATTGGTAACAAAATAGCCGCCACTCTTGCCAGTACCGGCAGCCCCGCATTTTTTGTTCACCCGGGTGAAGCAAGCCATGGTGATTTAGGAATGATCACAGCAAATGACGTGGTTATCCTCATTTCAAACTCTGGTGAAACCAGCGAAGTACTTAATATTATTCCAGTATTAAAGCGCATTGGTGCCAAAATGATTGCCATGACAGGCAACCAAGGCTCAACCATGGCAACATTGGCAAATGTGCATGTGTGTATTAAAGTTGAACAAGAAGCCTGCTCATTGGGCTTAGCACCTACTGCAAGTACCACTGCCACACTCGCTATGGGTGATGCCATGGCGGTGGCATTATTAGAAGCACGCGGCTTTACTGCTGATGATTTTGCACTATCGCACCCTGGTGGTAGCTTAGGCAAGCGATTACTCTTAACTCTTAAAGATGTTATGCACAGTGGTGCTGATACACCTATCATTAACGAGACGCAAACGATTAAAGATGCCTTAATTGAAATGTCGGCCAAAGGACTCGGCATGACCGCTATTGTTGATAGTGACCAGCAATTATCAGGCCTGTTTACCGATGGCGATTTACGCCGTATTTTAGAGCAACGTATTGACATTCATAGCACTGAAATTAATGTTGTGATGACCAAGTCGTGTACTACAGCCACCCAAGAGATGCTCGCGGCTGAAGCGTTAAATATTATGGAACAAAAACGTATTAATGGTTTAATTGTAATTAATGAGCATAATCAACCGATTGGCGCACTAAATATGCAAGACTTACTTAAAGCGGGAGTGCTATAAATGCAATTTGAAGATCTCTATCAACCGCTAAGTGATGATGCAAAGGCGCGCGCAAAAAAAGTAAAGCTATTAATTTGTGATATTGATGGTGTATTTTCTGATGGCCGTATTTACCTTGGAAACCAAGGTGAAGAACTCAAAGCATTTAACACCAAAGACGGATTTGGTATCAAAGCCCTGATTAACAGCGGTTTTGAAGTCGCCGTAATCACTGGGCGCCATTCTCATATAGTGCAGCAACGTATGAGCAGTTTAACCGTACAACATATATATCAAGGCCAAGAAGACAAGCTTATAGCCTATCAAGAATTAAAACAAAAATTAGCGCTTAGCGATGAGCAAATTGCTTATATAGGTGATGATGGCCCAGACATGCCAGTAATGGAGCAAGTCGGTTTTGCGGTTGCCGTAAACGATGCTCATCCACTTATTAAACGTTTATCACATTATGTAACCCAACTGCCCGGCGGTTTTGGTGCGGTAAGAGAGCTGACAGACTTACTTATGCTCGAAAATAACAAGCCACTAACTAGCCAAGGAACGAGTTCATGAATGTAGCGCGCATTATACTGAGCGTTTTATTCATAAGCTGTATGGTTTGGCTCTGGTATCCTTATTTTACTAAGGTTGATATTACTGCAAGCGAAGAAACACAAGTTATTGCTAAGCCTGATTATACCGCTATTGAGCTAAAACAAACGGCTTATAATGAACAAGGTAAAGTGAGCCATAAGGTAACTGCGGTAAAAATGGAGTTGTATCAACAACTCGGTTTTACCTTTTTTGAAAAGCCTATATTCACTTTATACAACGAGCAGCAAACATGGCGTATTAACGCCGATGAAGCCACCCTCTACGACGACCGTCAACTGGTGTTAGAGGGTAATGTAACCGCTCAAAACTTAGTAGATAACGCCATGATCGATACGATCAACGCCCAGACCATCAATGTTGATATAAAACTATTAACCATGCAATCACAGCAGCCTGTCGTTATTACAGGACCTAATTTAAAAATCACAGGTAAAGGCCTTGAGGCCGATTTAAAAACCGAGGTGATTAAACTTATTAACCATACGCGAACCCTATATTATGACCAATAACCTATTTAAAATTTTAATTTTTCCCTCACTATTAATTGCTTTTAACAGTAATGGCGCTGAACCTGCTGAAGCCCCCGCTGCTAATCAAATTTCAATTAGTGCAGATAAGCAAGAAGGTCAATTAAAAGAAAACGTAGGCATTTTTGAGAAAAATGTTGAAATTATTCATGGTAATCGCCGTATCACAGCTGACCGTTTAGAAGTGCATAAACGCGATGAGCTAGGCGATAACAAACAGTTATTAATTGCCACAGGCAGCCCTGCATATTTTGAAGAAACCCAAGCTGATGGCACCATAATGAGCGCCAGTGCTAATGAAGTGCGTTACGATGTGTCGCTGCGTTTTTTAACCTTAATCGGCGATGCAAGCATTGCTCAAGCAGGTCAACAAATAACAGCTAAAAGTATCACTTACGATATCGAGCAGCAGTTAATTAGCGCAGAAAAAGACGAAAACTCAACAGACCGTGTACACACTATTTTAGTGCCTGTTGAAAATAAAAAAGAAGATGATAAAGGCCAACCATGAGCACATTAAAAGCAGAGCTATTAGCTAAAAGCTATAAAGGTCGTGAAGTTGTAAAAAACGTTGGCCTAGAGGTTGAAGCTGGCAGTATTGTGGGGTTACTTGGCCCTAATGGTGCAGGTAAAACCACCACCTTTTATATGATTGTAGGCCTTGTCCCTAGCGATAAAGGCAAAATATCAATTGATGATAAAGATATTACTTTATTACCGATGCACAGCCGAGCGCGTTTAGGGATTGGTTATTTACCGCAAGAGTCGTCTATTTTTAGAAAGCTGACTGTTTATCAAAACTTAATGGCTATCTTAGAAACACGTAAAGAATTAAATAAACAACAACGCGAAGATACCTTAAATAATTTACTTGATGAATTTAGCATTCAGCATATCCGCGACAGCCAAGGTATGGCCTTATCAGGTGGTGAACGTCGCCGCGTTGAAATTGCTCGCGCGTTAGCAGCAAACCCTAAATTTATCCTTTTAGACGAACCCTTTGCGGGGGTTGATCCTATCTCAGTATTAGATATTAAAAAGATCATAGAGCATCTTAAAAACCGTGGCATTGGCGTACTTATTACAGACCATAACGTGCGCGAAACACTTGATGTTTGTGAAAAAGCCTACATAGTTTCTCATGGGGAGTTAATTGCATCAGGCACTCCTGAATACGTATTAAACGATAAAACAGTACGCGATGTTTATTTGGGCGAGCAGTTCAAGCTCTAATATGTGTGTTATTCCACTAAGCATCTGCTAAGATTAATTATACTTAGGTCTGTTGACCTTTCAAGGTTGAATTTGCAGCAGTCTGTTTGGTATTTAGGCAAGGCAGAGCCTATGTGGTGTGGTATTCCCCATAAATAGGCGATAACGCAGCATCAATGCCAAACAGGCGCTGCCCTTCGGGTTCTGCCTAGGGACGATTTACTCTTTGTTGCTCGGTTTTGACTTAGCCCACTAGGTTACAAACCTCGCGCCGCAATTAAACCGCCCCTAGTTTGAACAAATTTTAATCCGTAAAGGTCAACAGACCGTAATTTAAAAGGATTGTTAGAGATACATGAGGCAATCATTACAGCTGCGCATGGGCCAGCAACTTACAATGACTCCACAGTTGCAACAAGCAATTCGCTTATTGCAACTCAGTACATTGGATCTCCAGCAAGAAATTCAAGAAGCGCTCGATAGCAACCCCTTGCTTGAAGTTGAAGAACACGATTACAGCGAAGACACTGCAGGTAAAAACGAACAAAAAGCCGATAACGATGACATAACGCTAAGTGCCTCAGCTGACGATAAACCTAGCGAGTATGAGCAAGATAGCGGCGAAGCAATGACCAAAGACACTATTAGCGATGATATGGCTATGGATGTTACTTGGGATGAATATATGAGCGCTGCGCCTGCCTCTTCATCGGGCCCAATGCCAGAAGATGAATCTATTTATCAAGGCTCTTCGACTGAAACGCTGCATGAGTATTTAATGTGGCAACTTCAACTGACGCCGTTTAGTCCTACCGATGAAGCGATAGCTATTGCAATTGTAGAAGCTGTAGACGACTCAGGGATTCTAACCCTTAGCTGTGAAGAAATATTAGAAAGCTTTAACCAAGAAAACGACGGCGAAGATGAAGTTGAACTTGACGAAATAGAAGCGGTACTAAAGCGTATTCAACTATTTGATCCAGTGGGAATAGCCGCGCGTAGTTTACAAGAGTGCTTGTGTATTCAGCTAAATCAATTTGATAAAGACACACCTTTTTTAAACGAAACAAAAATGATCTTAACCGATCATATTGATTTACTTGCTGCACGTGACTATCGCACGTTAATGAAAAAAACAAAGCTTAAAGAAGATGAGCTTAAAGAAATCATGACGTTGATTCATACGCTCAGCCCAAAACCGGCAGACACTATTGTCAGAGAAGAGTCTGAATACGTTATTCCTGATGTGTCGGTTAAAAAAGTTAAAGGTCGTTGGGTAGTTGAATTAAACCCAGATAGCATGCCTAAGATCAGAGTAAATAGCCAATATGCAGCTATGTCGCGTACGGTTAAATCAAGTGGTGATAGCCAGTTTATTCGCTCGCACTTACAAGAGGCTAAATGGTTTATAAAAAGCTTAGAAAGTAGAAATGACACGCTACTTAAAGTAACCAACTGTATTGTGCAGCAGCAACAGGCCTTTTTTGAACACGGTCCTGAGGCTATGAAGCCTATGGTGCTTAACGATGTGGCTGAAATGGTGGAAATGCATGAGTCGACTATATCGCGTGTTACTACGCAAAAATACATGCATACACCACGTGGCATTTTTGAGCTTAAATATTTCTTTTCAAGCCATGTAAGTACTGAAAATGGTGGCGAATGTTCATCAACAGCAATACGTGCATTAATTAAAAAATTAATCGCTGCAGAAAACTCAGCTAAACCATTGAGTGATAGTAAAATTGCAGATATATTGGCAGAGCAAGGAATTAAAGTAGCGAGGAGAACCATTGCAAAGTATCGCGAATCTCTAGCTATTCCCCCGTCTAATCAACGTAAAAGTTTGATTTAAGGCGTACAACAAAGAGGAAAATGTTTATGCAACTGAATTTAACTGGTCGCCATGTAGATATTACCGACTCGCTTAGAGACTACGTAAATAGTAAATTTTCGAAGTTACAGAGGCACACTGATCACATAACGAATGTGCACGTTATTCTCGATGTAGAAAAACTAAACCAAAAAGCTGAAGCAACCGTTCATGTTAGTGGCGCTGAGATTTTTGCCTCTACTGAGCATCAAGATATGTATGCCGCTATAGACTCGCTCATTGACAAGCTAGATCGTCAAGTAATTAAACACAAAGAGAAACTTGCTCGACACTAACACTATGAAACTAAGCTCACTTATCTGTCAGGACTGCAGTAAAGCTGCGGTCCTTTTTAATAGTAAAAAAAGAATTTTAGAATTTATCAGTGAATTGGCTCACAATAAGCTGCCCTATTTAACACAACAAGATATTCTTAATGCATTAACTGCAAGAGAAAAGCTTGGAAGTACAGGCATTGGCCGAGGCATTGCTATTCCACATGGTCGCATGAGTGGAGCTCAAGAGCCCCTTGCTTTGATTTTAGTGAGCGAAACAGCTATTAATTTTGATGCGATTGATAACCGACCGGTTGACATTTTTGTCGCGTTAATTGTTCCCGATGGCGATAATCAGCAGCATTTGAAGATGCTAGCCACGATTGCTGATAAGCTCAATGATAAAGAATTTTGTAAACAGTTACGCGCCGCCAAATCGGATAGCGAACTGTATCAGGTTATCGTCAGTCAATCGTAGTAATAAAGAAAGGTGATAAATGGAATTAATAATTATAAGCGGTCGCTCAGGGTCAGGTAAATCTGTGGCGTTACGCGTTGTGGAAGACTTAGGTTATTATTGTGTAGACAATATTCCTCTTAATTTATTACCATCATTAGTGCGCAGCGTTTCCGACAGTTATAATAAAATTGCTGTGAGTGTTGATGTGCGTAATCTACCTAAAGAGCAACAGCAATTTAATGAAATACTCGAATATTTACCTGGTTTTACTAAACCAACGGTATTTTATTTAGACAGTGACGATCAAACATTAATAAAACGTTTTTCAGAAACGCGACGTCTCCACCCTTTATCTATTGATTCTTTGCCGCTTGATTTAGCCATAAAAAAAGAAAAACAACTGCTTGATGTATTGATTAATCGTGCTGATTATATGATTGATACCACAGATTTAAGTGTGCATCAGCTTGCTGAATCTATTCGTGAAAAAATACTCGGAAAAAAAGATAAACAACTGATCATTACCTTTGAGTCATTTGGTTTTAAACACGGCATCCCTAAAGAAGCAGATTACGTATTCGATGCCCGTTTTTTACCAAACCCGCATTGGGAGCCTGAACTTAAGCCACTTACGGGGCTGGATCAACCAGTAAAAGACTACCTAGCAAGTCACAGCATAGTGCAAAAATTTACATGGCAAATTCAAACATTTGTGCAAACATGGCTGCCGCATTTAGAACGAAATAACCGCAGCTACTTAACCATTGCAATTGGCTGTACCGGTGGGCAACACCGCTCTGTTTATTTAGCGCAAACCATTGGTGAAAGCTTTGCAATGAGTCATCCTAATGTAAAAATTCGCCACCGAGAACAAGAATAAAATCAAAGCTTGCGAGAACATGTCATGCGGTTAGAAAATACATTTTTAATAAAAAACAAATTAGGATTACACGCTAGAGCGGCGACAGTATTAGCTCAGCTTTCTGTGCAATTTGATGCCACAATCACTTTATTTCAAGATGACAAACAAGCCGCTGGCGATAGCGTGCTGGCACTTATGTTACTCGAAAGCAGCCAAGGCAAAGAAGTTAAGGTGGTATGCGAAGGCCCCGACGCTGAGCCTGCACTTAGCGCAATAGGTGAACTCATCGACCAACGATTTAATGAGCAAGAATAAAAAAGTTCATTATTAACTCATCATCCTAAGCTTAGGTTAATAGTGGTTGAGTTAGTTTGCTCACATAAAGTAAGATAAACTAAAATTGAATAGCATTTATACCCTTCCAGCATGTAATACAATTTAATTAAGGACGCCAATGCCTGAAGCTTTAGAACAAGATATTCCACTACAACAACTAAAACAGGTGACTAAGTCACTAAATAGTGGTCAATTTGTTCAAGTTAGACGCATGCTGGCAAAAACGGCGCCTTGTGATACCGCACTTCTTTTAGAATCATCCCCGCATAAAATTCGCCGTATGCTCTGGCAGCTTGTTGATCCTGATGTACAAGGTGATGTGCTTGAAGAGCTGTCTGAAGATGTACGTTTGGGTATTATTGCGCAAATGGCACCCGAGCACATTGCTGCCGCAACCGAAGACATGGGCCATGATGACTTAGGGGAAGTACTACGTAGCCTACCTGACACCGTTTATAAAGATGTTGTTAGCGCTATGGATATTCAAGATAGAGAACGTGCAACGCAGGCTTTATCGTATCAAGAGCGCTCTGCTGGCGCATTGATGAATATAGATACCGTTACTATTCGCCCCGATGTGACTCTAGATGTGGTACTGCGTTATATTCGCTTACGCGGCGAATTACCTGAGGGTACAGATGACTTATATGTGGTTGATGAAAATAACTGCTTTTTAGGCGCCCTATCGCTGAGTACTTTATTAACTAATCCCCCTGAAAAAATTGTTCATGAGTTAATGGATGAAGACTGTGAGTCTATTCCTATTTCAATGGATGAGAGCGAAGTTGCACAATTGTTTGAGCGTCATAACTGGATATCGGCACCGGTTGTTGATGACAACGCACACTTGCTTGGGCGGATCACCATTGATGATATCGTTGATGTTATTCGTGAAGACGCTGAGCACAGTTTACTGGGTTTAGCGGGTTTAGATGATGAAGAAGATACCTTTGCACCTGTGTTGAAAAGCTCTAAAAAGCGCTCAATTTGGCTGGGTGTAAACTTACTAACTGCATTGCTGGCTGCAATTGTGGCGAGCTTTTTTGAAAACACCTTAGCTATATTACCAATTCTTGCTGTGCTCAATGGTATTGTCCCGTCAATGGGTGGGGTTGCAGGCAGCCAAACCTTAACTTTGGTTATTCGCGGTATCGCGGTGGGCCATATCAACCAAACTAACCAACGTTTTTTATTATTAAAAGAACTCGCTATCGGCGCGATTAACGGTATGGTTTGGTCTATCCTAATTGCCGGTGTCGTTGCGCTTTGGCAATGGGATTTCAAACTCGGTGGTGTTTTAGCGTTTGCTATGTTTATGAATTTAGTTGCAGCAGGTATTGCGGGTGCTAGTATCCCACTATTGCTTAAAAAAATGAAAATAGATCCAGCACTTGCAGGCAGTGTGGTACTAACCACGGTAACTGATATTGTTGGTATATTTGCCTTCTTAGGTACTGCGACTTGGTTATTGATTTAATCTTTTTATAAACAAAAACACCGCATCAATACGCGGTGTTTTTGTTTAAGCCGATAGTTACTTTACATAAGTTAAGGCTACTTAGCGCGTTGGCGATTACCACCTACCTTAGGTTTAGTGTTGGCTTTTTTAAACTGGCTAAAGCCAGTATGACGAGTCAGCGCAGGACGACCGCCCTTGTTACCTTTTCCGCCTTTGGTTTGTCTTTCATCTCGTCCTTCTTCAGGGACTAAACAGTTAGGTCCTTTACCAATAAGCTTGGCTTTGCCCATGTTACGCAGGGCTTCGCGGATCATTGGCCAACCGGCAGGATCGTGATAGCGTAAAATCGCTTTATGCAAACGACGTTGGCGCGCTCCCTTAGGCACAGGTACTTGCTCCGTATTATTTTTAATATTACGTAGCGAGTTCATTTCTGTGTGGTAAATGGTGGTTGCGTTGGCCATCGGTGATGGATAAAAATTTTGTACCTGATCAAGCTTAAAATCATTCGATTTCAACCATAAAGCCATGTTTACCATGTCTTCATCTTTAGTCCCCGGGTGAGCAGAAATAAAGTATGGAATTAAATACTGCTTTTTACCCGCTTCTTTTGAGTACTTATCAAATAACGCTTTAAATTCATCATAGGCGCCCATACCTGGTTTCATCATTTTTGATAATGGGCCATCTTCTGTGTGCTCAGGTGCTATTTTTAAATATCCACCAACATGATGGGTTACTAGCTCTTTAACGTAACGAGGATCACGTACTGCAAGGTCATAACGCACGCCCGAAGCAATTAAGATCTTTTTGATCCCTTTAACCTCACGCGCCTTTTTATATAAGTCGATAGTGGGTGTGTGATCGGTATCCATATGCTTACAAATATCAGGATACACACACGACAAGCGACGGCACGTACTCTCTGCTTTTTTGCTGGTACAACGCAGTTTGTACATATTTGCAGTTGGCCCACCTAAATCAGAAATAACCCCCGTAAAGCCCGGCACTTTATCTCTAATTTGTTCAATTTCTTCGATAATCGATTCTTGAGAACGGCTTTGTATTATGCGCCCCTCATGCTCGGTAATAGAACAAAACGAACAGCCGCCAAAACAGCCGCGCATAATATTTACCGACGTTTTAATCATATCGTAAGCAGGGATTTTATCATCGCCATAACTTGGATGTGGTATACGCTGGTAAGGTAAACCAAACACGTCATCCATTTCCTGAGTTTCAAGCGGATAAGCCGGCGGATTCACCCAAATAGAACGATCGCCATGACGCTGAAATAACGCCCTTGCACAACCTGGGTTGGTTTCTTGATGTAAAATACGTGATGCATGGGCATACAAAGGCTTATTAACGCTAACCTGCTCAAATGCCGGCAGTTTAACGTAAGTTTTTTCCCACGGCTTAGGACGAGCAGGCTGGATGGTAATTGGTTTTGCAGCTTCTGCTTGTAAATCGATGCCGGCTTGCTTAAATTCTGATTTAGCACAGCCCACATCATCCGCGCCATAAGGATTAGGAATAGGGTCTATTTTACCAATTTTATCAATGGCTGTTGAGTCACTGCCACGCCAACCAGGTAAAGGCTCTTTACGAATAACTGCCGTGCCTCTAACATCCTGTATGGTATCGATGGTTTCACCGGCAGCGATACGATGCGCTACTTCAACTAACGGGCGTTCGGCATTACCATAAATTAAAATATCGCCTTTAGCGTCAAATAATACGCTACGACGTACTTTTTCTTGCCAGTAATCATAATGAGCAATACGGCGCAGACTGGCTTCAATGCCCCCTAACACTAATGGCACATCTTTGTAGGCTTCACGACAGCGTTGTGAATAAATGATCACTGCGCGATCTGGGCGTTTACCGCCGACATTTCCTGGTGTGTATGCGTCATCATGGCGCATTCGTTTTTCAGCGGTGTAACGATTGATCATCGAGTCCATATTACCGGCTGTAATACCAAAAAATAAGTTAGGCTTACCCAATGCCATAAACGCATCTTTAGAGTTCCAATCTGGTTGAGCAATAATACCCACTCTAAAACCTTGCGCTTCTAGCACTCGGCCAATTACGGCCATCCCAAAACTAGGATGGTCTACATAAGCATCACCGCTAATAATAATAATATCGCAGCTATCCCAGCCAAGCGCGTCCATTTCTTCGCGTGTTGTTGGTAAAAATGGAGCTGTGCCATAACACTCAGCCCAATACTTGGGGTATGAGAATAAGGCGCGTTCAGCTTTTAATGTGCTCATAAAATTGGCCGTTCAATAACAAAAGGCGCGAATTATACCCTATCGACATCCCCGTTGATATAGCACAAAATGAAAGCGCTGATTAAAAATTGTTTACCTTTATTGCATTACTAAAACTAATAAATCATCTAAACTTATTACGGCTAATGTCTGCTTTTGGAATAATACAAGGTAGATAAAATAGATCAAAAGCAACCGTGACTTCGTTAAACTATTAAATAATTAATAATTGATAGACGCTGTAAATTAAAATAGATGAGGAATACCTATTAAACTACTTAAAAAAATAATGCAGTTTTCAATCATATTGCTTCTGGTTTTTGTTGTCGTTGGATTATTGTTACCACAAAATTATCATGTGCAAAAAAGTATAAAAATTAATGCACGCGCTCCCGTAATAAAGTCATTAGTGGAGGACTTTACCCAGTGGTATAAATGGTCGCCGTGGCAACAAATAGACCCTAATATTAAGTTTAATATTGGAGAACCGAGCTCTGGCGCAGGAGCCTACCAATCTTGGGAAGGTAAATGGGGCAAAGGCGAAATGACAATATCGTCATTAAGCGATAATGAAGTTGTATTTAGTGTGTTATTTAATCAAGAGCATATTATCACTAGCAAATTACTATTTAGCCCGCACACAAAAACCGTCACGTGGCATATAGAAGGACAAGCAACGATGCTGCTTATTTCTGGGTACGTTGCTATATCTGCTGAAAATATATTAGGTAATATAGTGACCCTAGGATTAAATAACCTAAAAACGGTCGCTCAACTCAGTGATGCACAAGCAATAATGGAAAGCCATGACAGTCAAAACCGCACAAGCCAGGATTAAACTTGCCAATATTATTGAGTCACTGCTAGGTTACTCGGTCACAAAAGTGAGCAATACGCCTGCCATTGATGAAAAAACCTATAATCCTCAAGGTAAAGCCAAATCGCTTTATAGTATTAATAGCGAGCATTCAATTTTAGCGCGTGCTCAAAAACGACAAGACTTACTACTGATTAAACAGCAACAAAATATTGAGACTATTTTAGCCTTAGCAATGGAGTTTTGTCCTGATGTTGCTTGCGCTAAGCAGCCCGATGCTGATTGGGTGGAGCACTTTATAGCCTTATGTGAAGATACCTCAAATCAATCTATGCAAGTGTTGTGGGCAAAAATTTTTACTGGCGAAACCATTAGCCCAGGTACTTTTTCTATTAAAAGTTTACAAACACTTAAGCACATGACCCAGCGCGAAGCCGATTCATTAAGAAAGTGCGTGTCTATTTCTGGATATAACGAAAAGGATAGCAGCCACCTAATATTCTTGGGGTATTACAAAAAACCCTCATTATTTGATTTACTAGGTAAAGGCAATAAAGTGTCATTAAGCATAGGTAAAAGCGGCGTGAGCTTTCCAGACGTACTAACTTTAATGGATTTAAACTTGCTGTATCGTAAAGAAATAGAGTCAGCGGCATTAAAAGTAGGACAAGAGTTCACCCTATCCTTTTTATCACAAAAACTAACCTTAAAAGCAAAAAGTAACGATTTGGTGCTTAGCTATTATAAGTTTACTCAAACAGGTGATGAACTATTTAGATTAATGAACTACCCGATTAACAAGGTGTACAAACAGTTAATTGGTTCAGCATTTGAAGGGGAGTTTGAATTAGTTTGGCATTCTTTAAAATAGCAAACAGAGATGACTAAAGCGTGTGTTAGCTTTTAAAAATAAGAGCCACACAAGGTGGCTCAAAATAATACTTTAATTAAAAGTGAACCTGAATACCGGCAAACGGACCCGATGCATCAATATCAGTATTAATATCATCGACATCATCAAGTTCTAAAACCATAGAGCGGTAGCCCGCTTTAACCGCAACATCAACCGCTAGGTTATCAATAAACTCCCAAGCAATACCCATTTGGTAATCTTGTACTTTACTGTCATCTATGGCTAAAAAGCTGCCTTCAGCAAAAACACTTAAACCACTAAATGGTAAACCCGCTTCAAAACGTCCATATACTAACGGCACAACACCAGAGAACTCTTCGATTTCAGTAAAGTTAGCGCCACCTTGTTGTGATGTACCTGTTACAACAAGCTCACCATCAAACTGCTTAGCATTAAGACCTAAATCAATTGAGATTAAATCGTTATCAAAAATCTCGTAGTAAAGAATATAATCAATGTGCGATAAGTCAGTCACTGAATTAACATCAGTGCCAACAATATAATCAGTACCGTTAAAACTAAATGTGTCTTCAAGCACTGTTGAGCCGTTTAATTCAAGCTCAGTGTATTTTAACTTTAAGTTTGGCACTAATGGCACTGGGTGCTCAAGCGCAGCGTAATAACTTACAAAGGTTTCATCTTCAAAGTTGAAGTTTTGCAGGGCGTTATTGTTATCAGAAAAGCTACCGTCATTATCTGCTTTCCAACCATCAACCCCTACATATAAACCCAATACAGTGTCGGCTTGTGCTACAGGGGCTAAACATGCCATTGATAAGGCTGCTGCTATACAATACTTTTTCATTTTTTATCCTTGCGCTAATAATTCGCTAAGTTCAATTAGTGCCGCATTGGCTCTAGAAATATAATTTGCCATAACAAGTGAATGGTTGGCGACATAACCAAATCCATTACCGTTTAAAATCATTGGGCTCCATACCGTTTCTTGGGTTGCTTCAAGCTCGCGTATAATTTGTTGCAAGCTGACACGGGCGTTCTTTTTATCAAGCACATCGGCAAAATCATATTCAACCGCCTGTAAAAAGTGCAGTAAAGCCCAAGTAGCACCACGTGACTCATAAAATACATCATCAATTTCCCACCATGATGTTTTTATTTGTTGTTGTAAAGGCGTATAGGTGGCCTGTGTATTTGAAGAGTTACCGGCGAGGTCAGTGTTAACCTTATCTTGACCCACGCTTGCACTTAAACGCTGACTTAAGCTGCCTAAACGCTTTTCAGCTTCTTTTAACCAACTGCGTAGGTTATCTGCACGAGAGTAAAATTGGCTATCGCGCTCATGCTGATTGGCTATTTGAGAACGATATACCATTAAATAATCAATTCCTTTTTGGTATTCACCCTCAGCACTTGGCCATGCCCATGCTTCAGAGCTGATATTAAATTGTGGCTGAGCTTTTTTGAGCGCTTCGTGTTCAGTTGATTGCGATTGTGAGCGGCTAAAATCTTTTCGCATAGACAACGCTAAATCACGCACCATTTCCAGCGCACCATACTCCCAGGCCGGCATATTGTCCATTATTACGCTCGGTGGTAGCACATCATTTGATAAGTAACCGCCTGATTTAGTTAAAAGCGTATCAGCTACAGTGATGAGTGTTGAAGTTGTTACATAACCTGTGACCAGTTTTTCACTGCGTTGCTGCGCTTGTTGCTTAGCATTTTGCACAACATCAAAACGTGAAGGCTCTATACTCCAGTACACTGCAATGGCGTAAAACACGACAAATAACAGTACCAGTGCCGTTATTATTTTTCCTTTATGCTGTGACATTTATCCTCCTAATGATGACTATGATCTTTCGATGCTTTTACCGGCTCTGCTTGTGAGGCTAACGAAACGACTTTTGCATTGGTAAATACTCGGTTCCCGTCTTCAAAATATAGCGTGAGTTTACGTTCTTGACCTACTTTTAACGGTTCTTGTGGTTCAAACACCATTAAATGATAGCTGCCTGGCTTAAAATCGAGTTGTTGGTGAGCTTTAATAAGCAATGATTCGACTTTTTGCATTTTCATCATACCGTCAGCGTGAACGTGCTCATGAATTTCAACACGCCCTAGGCCATCAATTGTCGCTTTAGTCAACGTTGCTGGTACATTGCTGTGGTTTTTAATACTAAAGTAAGCCACACTGGCTTTGGTTGCCGGCAAAAACTCTCTTACTTGCGCATGTGTTACTTGTAGCTGCGCAACAACACTATCGTGTTCATGTCCTTCGTGCGCCATTAACGAAGACGAAAAAACACCCACCATTAATGCACTTGCTATCGAAATACATTGTTTAATCATCAGTAAAATCCTTGTTAAAACAAAAAAATATAGTTCAAATTTATCATAATTCCCTTATGTTAGGCAGCTAATTTAAGCTCAAGAGACGACTTTTTTGTTATCTGCGATTAACCAACACAGCCCTGCTACAAACAATAACGGCCAAGCAATCATCAATGATCCGAATAAAAAAGCTAAAATAGTACCAGCCAGTGCCACCATCGCCGCGCCAACTAACCCCATCGTCACTAAAGCAACAATCGCAATAACAACGATAATAGCAACTAATGCACCAATGAGCTCTATACCTGTCCAGCTAATATCTGAGATCCATAGCGGAAACTGCCACACATCAAAGTGAATAATTGAACCGCTATTAATTAAAAACAACGCAACAATAACTAGGCACACGGCGAATGTTTTCATGCTGCTCTCCTTACACTGCTTTTTCTTCAAGGCAACAGTGAGCAATTAAATAACCTAGCGCCACTGCAAACGGAAAACTTAAAAATAATAAAACAGTCACTAAGCGAGTAGACCATACCGGAAAGTCTAGTCGGTAAGCTAACCCACTACAGACGCCTGATATTTTTTTGTTAAGCGTATTTTTGTACCAACGACGGTGTGTATTAAAACTATTCATAACAATCTCCTTAAGCTGTTTGTTTATTAGCAGTATTTAAACTTGCTTTTAAACTAGCCAGTTCTGCATCAATTTTTTCATTTTTAACCAGTGACTCAATTTGCATAGCTGTATTGCTCGCAGTATCTGTGAGCTCATACGCTTCAACTTGCGACTCTACACTTTCAACGCGGCGCTCTATTTGCTCAAATCGTGATAAGGCAAAAGCCACTTTATCGCTTTGTAGTTGCGTATTTATTTTTGCCCTTGCTTCAACTACGTTTTCACGCTTTGTAAGTTGTGCTTGTTTTGCTTTTGCCTGCATCATTTTTTGTTGTAAGCGCTCGCAGTCTTCTGTGATTTTTACAATTGATTGCTGCAATGTTTCAAGCTGCGTTTGCAAGCACCCTATGCTTTGTTCAACTGTGTGTTTTTCGGCTAATGCTGATTTAGCTAAATCGTCACGATTTTTTTTCACAGCATGCTCAGCTTTTAATTGCCAATTTGCGAGCGCTTGCTGTTTGTTACTTATTTGACGTTTAATGCTCTTTTCTTCACATAAAAGTGCAGCTGCCGTACTACGACACTCATTAAGCGCTTCTTGCATTTCAGTAAGCATTAAATTGAGTAACTTTTCTGAGTCTTCTGCTTTATCAAGCATAGCTACAATATTTGCTTGAATGACGTCGTTTACGCGGTTAAATATGCCCATGTTATTCTCCTGATGATTTTTATTTATACATCAACTGGATTCCAAGAGTTATGCCAACAACTTAAAATGGTTTTATTTTCATTAAATATCATGTGGTTAAGTTATTTTAAGTAGGTAAATTAATGACTCGCCACTGAATGAAATTAAGTCGAATTGGCTAATAAATTAAACTTTTGACCAAAATTTGGGATCAAAAAAAGCCACCTGAGGTGGCTTTTTTCTATACAGAGGATCTGTTATTCGGGTACGTAACTTAGTGCTTTATCCATAACACTCAAATCAGCTTGCTTGCCATGGCCATTTTCAGATAAATGGCGTCTAAAACCACGCGCACCGGGTTGTCCCTGAAAAATACCCAACATATGGCGAGCAACATGCCAAAAGTTAGCGCCTAAACGCATCTCTTCTTCAATGTAATCATACATAGAGCGCACAACATCATGACGTGACTGAGTATTAGCAGCATCACCATATATTTTTTCATCAACTTCATTTAGCATAAATGGATTGCTGTAAGCCTCTCGCCCAACCATCACCCCATCTATGTACTGTAAATGCTCAAGACTTTGCTCAATGGTTTTAACACCGCCATTAATACTTAAATCAAGTTGTGGATAATCTTTTTTAAGCTGGTAAACACGGGGGTAGTTTAGCTCAGGAACTTCGCGATTTTCTTTTGGACTCAACCCCTTTAGCCATGCCTTACGGGCATGAATAATAAAATCATCACAGCCTACTTTATGCGATGCTTCAATAAGCGCACATAAGAATTCATAGGAATCTTGCTCATCAATACCAATGCGCGTTTTTACCGTAACAGGAATACTGACTTCACTTTTCATTGCAGCAACACACTCTGCCACAAGCTCGGGCTCTGCCATTAAACAGGCACCAAAACGCCCATTTTGCACACGATCTGATGGGCAACCTACGTTAAGGTTTATTTCATCATAACCGCGCTCACCTGCAAGCTTGGCACACTGTGCTAGCGCTTGCGGATCTGAGCCCCCCAGCTGCAGCGCTACTGGGCCTTCATGTTGATTAAAGTGCAAATAGTCACCACGGCCAAACAAAATAGCACCTGTGGTGATCATTTCAGTGTAGAGCACGGTGTGCTTTGTCATTTTACGATGAAACGTACGACAATGGCGATCAGTCCAATCGAGCATGGGGGCAACAGAAAAGCGTCGATTTAAAGTACGTTTATCCAAAATGTAGTCCTCAAAAATTTATAATTTAAGCACAGCTTAAAAGGCGCTGCATTTTACACAAAAGCCCCATGCGCAGCAATATTAAGCAAACACCTGCAAGCCAAAGTATTGTGCGATACCATTTAAAATATTCGTTACTGCGACTGAGCTTAAAATTAACCCCATAATTCGGCTAATAATACTTGCCCCACTATCACCTATTATTTTATGTACATGCGTAGCAAGTAATAACAAAATAAGTACCACCACTAAAACGGCCAGCATCATTGATGAGGTAATCATTTGTTCAACCCAAGTATATTCTTCATTACGCGTCATTAATACCGCACCTAACATAGCGCCTGGGCTTGCAATTGAGGGTATAGCCAGCGGAAAAATAGCGGTTTCAGTGCTATCGCGAACACTTTTAATTTCAGCTTCGGGTTTACTTTCACCAAACGTCATGGAGAGTGCAAAAATTAATAAGATCAACCCACCGGCTATTTGAAATGCCGATAGTGGAATCTCAATCACATTGAGTAATTGCTCACCGGCAACCACAAAAAATAACAGTACTAAAGCAGATACACCCACTGCTTTAAAAATTACTTTACGCTTAAACTTGTCGTCATCACCCCGAGTTACGGCGATAAAAACCGGAATTGTGCCGATTGGATCGATAACTGCAAAAAAGAAAATAAATATGGCTAATAGTTCATGCATTAATGAATACCTTTTCACAAAAGCGGTTAATAAAACGCTGCAACTACAATACAGTATGTTAGTATATCACGGCAAAGTAAGGATGAGAGAAGATGAATATAGAATCACTCGTAAGTAAAGCAAAACAAGTATGCGACAACCGTGGTGCGCGATTCACACCTATTCGCGAAAAGGTATTTCGTTTATTAGCAAGCGCTCAAGGTGGTGTGGGTGCATACGATTTGCTAGAGCAATTAAAAGTCACTGAAACAGGCGCAAAACCTGCGACAATTTATCGTGCTTTAGACTTTTTAGCAGAACTCGGTTTTATTCATAAAATTGAAAGCACTAACGCATTCATGTTGTGTCATCACTTTGATCATATTCATCCTGTTCAATTACTAATTTGCGATACATGTGGGTTTGTTAAAGAGCTGCATTCAACAGTAATTTCACATGAGCTCAATAACTTAGCAGCCGAAAGTGGCTTTGTAGTTTCTGGGCAAACCATAGAAGCACACGGTAAATGTGACGCTTGTCGAGCATAGCTGAGCGACTATAGCTATACTTTACGTATACCCTCTATCAGTACCAATTTAAGGATATATAATATGAATGTAGAGTTCATTAATCCCTTTTTATCTTCTTTGATGAATGTATTGAGCACCATGGCTCAAACTCAGTTAAAACCAGGTAAACCTCGCATTAAAACCGATGAAGTAGCCTGTGGTGATGTATCGGGATTAATTGGTATGGTTGGCCCCCAAACTCGCGGTTCATTTTCAATAACCTTCGACGAAAGTTTAGCGCTGACTATAATGGAACGTATGTTAGGTGAGCGACCTGACAGCGTAAATGAAGAAGTCACTGACATGGTCGGCGAAATAACCAATATGGTCACCGGTGGTGCTAAAAACCTATTAGGTGAAAAAGGCTATGACTTTGCCATGGCAACCCCCATTGTTGTGTCTGGTAAAAACCATACTATTACGCATAAAAGTGACGGCAAAAAAATTATTATGCCATTTACCAGTGATGCAGGTAATGCAAACATTGAAGTGAGCTTCGATAAGCTATGAGCTGGTCGCAAACCACGATTACATTAAAGCCTCGCTCGCGGGGCTTTCACTTAATTGATAACGACATACTGACTAAACTCCCACAGCTGAGCCAACTAAAAATAGGTTTATTACACTTATTTATTCAACACACCTCTGCCAGCTTAACCATTAATGAAAATGCCGATCCGACCGTGCGTATGGATATGGAAAGCCACTTCAATCAGTTTGTACCTGAGCGCCAGCCTTATTATCGTCATGACTATGAGGGCGATGATGATATGCCTGCTCATATTAAAACCAGCACTTTAGGTTGCGAGTTAACGATACCTATTAATGATGGTCAATTAGCGCTGGGGACTTGGCAAGGAATATACTTAGGCGAACATCGCGACCATGGCGGGGCTAGGCGTATTATTGCCACTTTGCAAGGCGAAACGTTTTAGAGCTAGGTTTTAGGTTTTACAACACAGATCGTTCGCATCCATTGAGTACTTCAAATCTAATAAAAATTATATAAATTAAATTTATAATGATTCACATGTGGATTATTGTTTGCTATTTGAAAATGAATATCTGGAAAGTAAATAAGATTGGAGCGGTACACGAGGCTCGAACTCGTGACCTCGACCTTGGCAAGGTCGCGCTCTACCAACTGAGCTAGTACCGCATTATATGAAGATTCTAGGTCCTAGGTTCTGTCAAAATTAAACCTTGTTCCTTTCGCCTTGAATCTTTATTTCTACTACAATTTCTTTTGGTGAGAAATTGGAGCGGCACACGAGGCTCGAACTCGTGACCTCGACCTTGGCAAGGTCGCGCTCTACCAACTGAGCTAGTGCCGCATTCAAAATAGTCAGTAATTTGTCCGTTGGTGCGCGACAGGTCGCGTCCTACATTCTGGCAACTGAGCTAGTGCCGCATTCAAAATAGTCAGTAATTTGTCCGTTGGTGCGCGACAGGTCGCGTCCTACATTCTGGCAACTGAGCTAGTGCCGCATTATATCAATTTTAACTTTTCATCTTGAACTACAATTTCTTTGGTGAGAAATTGGAGCGGCACACGAGGCTCGAACTCGTGACCTCGACCTTGGCAAGGTCGCGCTCTACCAACTGAGCTAGTGCCGCATTCAAAATAGTCAGTAATTCGTCCGTTGGTGCGCGACAGGGCGCGTTCAACATTCTGGCAACTGAGCTAGTGCCGCATTCAAAAGTCAAAGCTCAAACACACTAACCCCGCGGGGGTTATCGTCTTGAGCGGGGCAGGATTCTACAATAATTAGGGTGCTTTGCAAGTATTTTTTATAAATTAAAAAACTTTTCTCGGTAAACCTTTAATTCCATAATCGAATCTTTAATGTCGTCTAACGCTAAATGTGACCCTTTTTTATTCACTTGAGCCAATACATCTGGTTTCCAACGACGAGCAAGTTCTTTAATGGTACTTACATCTAAATTACGGTAATGAAAAAAGTCTTCAAGCTCACGCATATACTTATTCATAAAACGACGGTCTTGGCCAATCGAGTTACCACACATAGGTGAAGCACCCGCTGGTACCCATTGCTTTAAAAACGCGAGGGTTTGCTCAGCGGCATAAGCTTCATCGAAAGTACTTGCCTTACAACGCGCTGTAAGCCCTGATTTGCCATGCTGAGTTGTACACCACTCATCCATACCATCAAGTAGTTCATCACTTTGATGAATGGCAATGGTTGGGCCTTCGGCTAATATATTCAGATCAGCGTCAGTGACAACAGTTGCAATTTCAAGTATTTTGTCAGTCTCTGGTTCAAGTCCGGTCATTTCCAGATCGAGCCAAATTAAATTTGATTTATTAATAGTCATAATTACCTTAAACGGTGCTTTTCTTTAGATCCAACGCATTTCGATATATCATATTAGCATCAACCGTCGAGCTAAAGCTTTTTTTGGCAAACTCGGCATTTAACTCAGGTTATAGGCCTCAAGTGGCAAAACAGAAAAAATTAAGTAAAGGCCAATCCCGTAGGATCAAGGCCAATCATCAAAAGCGCTTATCGAATGCCGATACAAAACCGGCAAAAGTCGGCGCGCAAGAATGGCAAACAGATAATTTAGGTCAAGTGGAAAATGCGATTGTTATTAGCCGCTTTGGACAACATGCCGATGTAGAAACACAAAACGGTGATGTATTACGTTGTAATATTCGTCGTACCGTATCGAACTTGGTTTGCGGCGATGAAGTATTGTTTCGCCGTGCAAAAGTAAGTGAAGGTGATTTAGCGGGTGTTATTGAAGCAACTCAAGAGCGCCGTTCACAACTCACGCGCCCCGATTTTTATGATGGGGTTAAAGTGATTGCCGCTAATATTGATCAAATTTTAATGGTTTCAGCGGTACTGCCAGAGTTTACCCCGAGCATTATTGACCGCTATTTAATTGCCTGTGAAGACATGGGTATCGAACCCATTTTAGTACTGAATAAAATTGATTTAATTGATGAAGCTGGTTTAAACGAAATACAACAAATCCTCGACATTTACCGTAACCTTAATTATCAGGTGCTGCTAGTTAGTAATATAACTGGCGAAGGCATTAATGAGTTAAAAGAAGTACTTGCGGGCAAAAATAATATTTTTGTTGGTCAAAGTGGCGTGGGTAAATCTACCTTAGTTAACACTGTACTGCCGGATGCTGAAATTTTGACTAAAGAAGTGTCTGAAAACAGCGGGCTTGGCCAGCACACCACCACGGTATCACGCCTTCATCATTTACCGAGTGGGGGTAATTTAATTGACTCACCGGGAATTCGTGAATTTGGCCTATGGCATTTAGATGTTGAACGCGTCACTTGGTGCTTTAAAGAATTTAGAGAATTTATAGGCGGATGCCGGTTTAGAGATTGTAAACATTTAAACGATCCGGGCTGTATAATTAAACAAGCGGTAGCCGATGGCGATATTTCAAAATTACGCTTTGAAAGCTACCACCGTATTTTAGAAACCATGGCCGATGGCCGTGCAGGCGCTCGTGCGCCCCGCGTATAATAAGGGAATAACCTGTGAGTTTAGATAAATTTAAAATCGCCATGCAGTATGCCATGCCAAAACACTTTATTTCTCGTGTGGTAGGTAAACTTGCTGCAGCAAAAGCCGGTGCGTTAACAACCACATTAATTAAATTATTTATTAAACAATATAAAATAGATATGAGCGAAGCTAAATATTCAGATCCGGCTCATTACAAAAGCTTTAATGAATTTTTTACCCGTCCGTTAAAAGACGGTGTGCGTCCTATGGTTGAAGATGAAGAAATTATTATTCATCCAGTAGACGGCGCAATTAGCCAACTAGGCGACATTGTTGATGGTCAACTTATTCAAGCTAAAGGCCACGATTACAGCTTACAAGCATTGTTAGGTGGATCACAAGACGACACAACCCCGTTTTTAGGCGGTAAATTTGCAACTATTTACTTGGCACCAAAAGATTACCACCGTATTCATATGCCAATTGATGGCACGCTAAGCAAAATGATTTATGTACCGGGCGATTTATTTTCAGTAAACCCACTTACCGCTCAAAACGTACCAAATTTATTTGCCCGTAACGAGCGTGTAGTGGCTATTTTTGAAACTGAAATTGGCCCGCTAGCTATGGTTTTAGTAGGCGCAACCATTGTTGCCAGCATAGAAACTATTTGGGCTGGCACAGTGACTCCACCAGCTGGCAGTGATGTGTTTAGCTGGAACTACCCAACTAAAGGCGAAAACGCGATCACCCTTAAGAAAGGGGAAGAAATGGGTCGCTTTAAATTAGGCTCAACGGTTGTGCTCGCATGGGGTGCGAACAAAGCAGAAATATTAGACGATCAACTCCCAGAGGTAGTTACTCGTTTAGGCACTGCCTTTGCAAAAATTGATGATTAATAGGTAGTGTCAGTTCGAGCTTAAAAAAACACCGCGTTTATTTTCAATAACCGCGGTGTTCTTTTCTTGTAGACGTAGAGCTTACTCACGTTAAAAGCCAAGCTTTTCATTACTCATACCCGCCACACTCTTTACACGCTAAATCCTTAGTCATCTTAAAATGCTGTTGCTTTAAGCTTAATGCGTCAAACGTTATAAACACATTCCCCTTAAAATGACCTAACAACATATTGAGGGTTAATTGTGCCTGCATTGACCCAACAATCCCAAGTAAAGGGCTAATTACCCCGGCATTACTACAATTTATAACCGGTGCATCGCTACTTTGAGGGTAAACACAGCCATAACATGGGCTGTCACTTTGTCTAAAATCAAACCCCATTAATTGCCCTTGAGTTGCCAGCGCAGCCCCTGTAATTAAGCGAGTGTTATTAGCAATGCAATAGCGATTAACCGCATAACGGGTACTAAAGTTATCAGAGCAATCAAGCACTATATCGGCGTTTTTTAAGAGCAACGCACTGTTGGTATCATCCAGCTTTTGAGTGTGGGTTATTATATTTATTTGATTGTTAAGGCTCGCAAGCACCTTTCCAGCCGCGCGAACTTTGTTTTGCCCCAAATGATTTACTTTATAGAGCACTTGGCGCTGCAAGTTAGACAGTTCAACTACATCGTCATCAATTAAAATAAGCGACCCAATGCCAGCTGCCGCTAAATACAGCAGCGCAGGACTACCTAAGCCACCTGCACCAACTACGGCAACCGTTGAACGTTTCAGCGTTAACTGCCCGTCAAGCCCCACTTCATCAAGTAATATGTGGCGGCTGTAACGCAAGGTTTCTTTATCATTTAACGTTTGCGATGTATCAGTCATATTTCGTATTAATCGCGGTTTGTAGTGATCTAATTGCTGAAACATGATCAGGCGCTTCACTAATGGCACGTACCACAGCTACGCTACCAACCCCCGAATTTGCTACTTCAGTTGCGCGGCTTAAATCAATACCGCCAATAGCGACTGTAGGGTAACTCTGCATAAGCGGTACAAATTTATTGAGCTTTTCAAGCCCTTGTATTTGCCCTGTCATGTCTTTGGTCGTCGTTGGGTAAATAGCACCAAACGCCATGTAGCTTGGGCGGTAATTATGCGCCCGAAGCATTTCATAAAAGCCATGGGTAGAGAGACCAAGTCGCAGGCCTGCTTCTTTTATAGCAACTAAGTTTGCACTCTCTAAGTCTTCTTGCCCTAAATGCACCCCATAGGCGCCATGTTTGATGGCAAGTTGCCAGTAATCATTTATAAATACCTGCGCATTATACTGCTCACCCAAGGTGACCGCTTTGGCAATCAGTTCATCTAGCTCATTCTGCGTTTTATTTTTAACACGAAGCTGAGCTGTTTTAATTCCTTGCTGTAAGCACTTTTCTAGCCATTCAATACTATCAACCACACCATAGAGGCCAAGCTTTTTACTTTCACAGGCTGCAAAATCAGCAGCCATATTAAAATCAAGCGGCACATCAAAATCCAACTCATCACCTAACCAGCTACCCGGTTCAATCACCTGAGGGTAATGCGCTAAATCGGTAGGAAACTGCGTTTGTGCAACCGGCCCTATGCCCTCGCCATAGCGAACTGATTGCTTTAAACCTTGGTTTATATAGGCTTTAGCTAAAATAAACGCATCTTTTAACGGGTAGTCTTTTGCAAGACACGCAGCAATTACTGACGCCATACTGCACCCTGTACCATGGCTATGAGGAACTTGAATTTTTTCATTACCTAGCCAATAGTCTTCACCGTTTTGTGTGCAGTAATCAATGCAATACCCGCTTGGGTAATCCCAATGTCCGCCTTTAATCACCACCGCTTTTGCGCCCCACGCCATCAGCTTACTCGCCGCTTCTTTAATCGCTGCAGGGCCAATTAAATACACACCCGTTAATAACTGGGTTTCGTGGGTATTTGGGGTAATTACATCCACCAGCGGTAGTAAACATTCTTTTATCGCACTTACGGTGTCTTCTTCTGTTAGTAAGTCACCGCTTGAGGCAATAGCCACAGGGTCATACACAATAACCGGCGGGGTTGGCCATTTGGCTTTGTAATGGCTTATGTGCTCACTAATTAACTGAATTTGCTGCACATTGGCAAGCATACCAATTTTTATCACTTTGGCTTTCATGTCTTTTTCAAGTGCAAGCAACTGGGACTCAATAATATCGGTAGACACTGCATTAATGGCCTCTACACCTAAGCTATTTTGAGCGGTAAGCGCGGTGATTGCTGTACAACCATGCACACCAAAACTTTGCATTGCCTTAATATCGGCTTGAATACCCGCGCCGCCGCCAGAATCAGAGCCAGCAATTGTCCACACTACGTTTGTCATATTTTTCTTTCCTTACTGCTGATGCCAAAATGGCATACCCATTGTTGGGGTTGAGGGGGTTGCAACGTCTTTTTCGGGCATTGCTTTGGCATTGTATGCAAAGCGCCCTGCCTCTACCGCAGCTTTAAATGCACGGCTCATAGTCACTGGGCAACCCGCCCCTGCAATGGCTGAATTTAATAATACCGCATCATACCCTAATTCAAGTGCTTGGCAGGCATGCGATGGTAAACCTAACCCGGCATCAACAATTAATGTTGTATTAGGCAGGCGTTCTCTAATGGTTTTTAAATTATAACTATTTAACAATCCTTTACCGGTGCCAATAGGCGCGCCCCACGGCATTAGCACCTCACAGCCTAATTCATTCAAGCGCTGACACAGCACTAAATCATCAGTGCAATAAGGCAGTACTTTAAACCCATCATCAATCAATATTTTTGTGGCTTCAAGTAATGCAAAGGGATCGGGCTGTAAATTATAGTCATCGCCTATTAATTCAAGTTTTATCCAATCGGTAGCAAATACTTCTCGGCACATTTTAGCTAGGTTAATAGCCTCTTTGACGCTGTGGCATCCGGCAGTATTAGGCAGTATTTTTAAACCGGTGTTTTTAATTAATTGCCAAAAATCATTTCCTGCCGCCGCGTTTTGTTGTCGCCTAAGTGATACGGTGACTATTTCAGCACCTGAGGCTTTAATTGATTGCGTCATTATATCTGGTGACGGATATAACGCAGATCCAATTAACAAGCGACTATTGATTGGCTCACCATAAATTGTTAAACAGTCTTTGCTTTGCATAGCACTATCCACCTTGGATAGGTGACAATAACTCAATACTGTCACCTTCATTTATAACAACGTGGCTATGGCGACTCTGAGGAATAAACTCTCCATTTACAGCCACGGCATAAGGCGCCATTGCACCCACGTTTTTTACTATTTCCAGCAGCGTATGGCTAGTCACATTTAAAGGCTCACCATTAATTGTAATGTTCATTTAATACTCACTCTATTTGCGATAATGCTTGTGCCACAAGCGCGGGTGCCAACATATAGCCGTGGCGATACAAGCCATTGATACTGATAACCTTGCTCGTTTTTTTTACCTGTGGGCGATTATCGCTAAACGCTGGGCGTAAGCCTGTTTGAATATTTAATAATCGCGCTTCGGCAAAGCCACTATGAACAGTGTAGGCCGCCGATAATAGTTCAAGGGTTGAGCGCACAGTTGCAGGTCCTGTATCTTGCGATTCGATCTCCGTTGCCCCTATGACATATTCATGATTAGGTTTAGGTGCAATATAAATAGGGTAACGCGGATGCATTAATCGCACAGGCCGCGTTAAGTTAACCTCAGGGGCGTATAACCTTGCCACTTCCCCGCGCACACCTCGAAGTGGCTGATCTTGTTTAGCTCCAAGCCCTCTGCAATCAATAATGTAATCAAACTCTCGATTATTCACTTTATTATCAAAGATGCTGGCGCGTTGATTAAACACAAACTTTACTTTGCGCTTATTTAGCAACCTAAAGCTGGCTTTATAAAAGGCTTGGTTATCTATTTGCGCTTCACCGGGTAAAAATAGCCCTTGATTAAAACGCCCTGTAAGCTCAGGTTCTAAATCCGCTATTTGCTGCGTATTAACCGCTTTGGCACTAAAATTTAGTAACGGCTTTATTCGCTGTGCAAAACTTTGTAAGTCACCTTTATCCTGCGGGTGAGCAACCACTAAGGTGCCCTGCTGTTGAAAGAACACCTCACTGTTTAACTCATCTAAAATAGCAGGCCAGCGAGCAATAGAATCTACTCCCAATAGTGCTAAATCATGTTCACACATAACCGACTCAGCTAGTGGTGCCAGCATAGCCGCCGCCACTTTACCCGCACTATTTTGAGTATGCTCGTCATCAGCTTCAAATACAGTAATACGGTGCTGCTTACTTAATTCAAGCGCCGCCAACCGCCCCGCTAAACCAAAGCCCACCACAGCAATGTCATAAAACATAAACACTCCTACATTTAGCTGCGAGCTGCGGGTCTCTGGCTTCGAGCAACAAGATGTTAAGATAAACATTTCGCTACTCGATGCTCGCAACTCGCAACCTATTTTATATTGCTTTATGGTAAATCTCTGAGCCTGTTTGCTTAAACTCTTCAGATTTAGCTTTCATCTCGGCCTCTACATCAACCATTTTGATTTCAATGGCATCACCCACGTTATTAGGATCAATACCGCGCGCTTCTAGATCTTTGGCGTAGTCGCGTACTTCTTGGGTTATTTTCATCGAACAAAATTTAGGGCCACACATGGAGCAAAAGTGGGCTACTTTTCCTGATTCTTGCGGCAGTGTTTCATCATGGTATTCACGAGCGCGAACAGGGTCTAAACCAATGTTGAATTGGTCGTGCCATCTAAATTCAAAGCGTGCTTTTGATAGGGCGTTGTCTCGCTCTTGTGCACCGGGGTGACCTTTGGCTAAATCGGCGGCATGAGCGGCAATTTTGTAGGTGATAAGGCCTTCTTTAACGTCTTCTTTATTTGGCAAACCTAAATGTTCTTTCGGTGTTACATAACACAGCATGGCACAGCCATACCAAGCTATTTGCGCAGCCCCAATCCCTGAGGTTATATGGTCGTACCCCGGTGCAATATCAGTGGTGAGTGGGCCTAAGGTATAAAAGGGCGCTTCGTCACAATGTTTAAGTTGCTCTTCCATATTGGCTTTGATCATATGCATAGGCACATGCCCAGGGCCTTCTATGAACACTTGTACATCATGCTTCCAAGCTATTTTAGTCAGTTCGCCTAAGGTACGAAGCTCACTAAATTGCGCTTCATCGTTAGCATCGGCAATAGAGCCCGGACGCAGACCGTCCCCTAGTGAAAAACACACATCGTATTGTTTTAAAATTTCACAAATATCTTCAAAGTGGGTGTATAAAAAGTTCTCTTTATGGTGCGCTAAACACCATTTGGCCATAATAGAGCCGCCACGCGACACAATGCCGGTTACGCGTTTTGCTGTCATAGGGACATAGCGCAAAAGCACGCCGGCATGAATAGTAAAGTAGTCAACTCCCTGCTCTGCTTGTTCAATTAAAGTATCGCGGAATATTTCCCACGTTAAGTCTTCAGCTACGCCATTTACTTTTTCAAGGGCCTGATAAATGGGTACAGTACCAATAGGGACTGGCGAATTACGCACTAGCCATTCGCGGGTTTCGTGAATGTAGCGCCCAGTTGATAAATCCATTACGGTGTCGGCACCCCAGCGGGTTGACCACACCATTTTTTCAACTTCTTCCTCAATAGATGAACCAACTGATGAATTACCTATATTGGCGTTAACTTTAACTAAAAAGTTACGACCAACAATCATAGGCTCGGTTTCTGGGTGATTAATATTGTTAGGTAAAATAGCGCGACCACGCGCTATTTCAGCACGCACAAATTCAGGAGTAATAAACTCAGGAATACTCGCGCCAAACGACTCCCCTTTATGCTGCGCAGCTAGTAACTCTTCACGTATTTGCGCACGCCCCATGTTTTCACGTATCGCTACATATTCCATTTCTGGGGTAACTATCCCTTGGCGGGCATAATGCATTTGCGTTACGTTTTTACCCGCTTTTGCACGGCGAATTTTTGGTAAATACTCAAAGCGAATATGATCAAGCCCATCGTCAGCCATACGCTGCTGCGCAAACTGTGAGGTAACTGACTCAAGTACTTCAGTATCACCACGGCTTTCAATCCACTGCTCACGGTATTTATCAAGCCCTTTACGTACATCTAATTCAAAATTAGGATCGGTATACGGGCCAGATGTATCGTAAACACGCAGCGGCTCATTCGACTCATACACAGGGTTTTCATCTGTGCCACCTATGAATGTATCGCTTAATGTTATTTCGCGCATACCTACACGCACGCCTTGCTGGGTTCCTTCAACATACACTTTATGAGAGCTTGGGAATGGTTGACCCGTTAGGTTATAAATATAGTCAGATGCAGCAGCACGGGTTTCGCGGCGCGACGATTTTTTTGTAGTGTTTGACATGACTTACCTCATTGCTTAAGGGTTGTCTTGCCAGATATTCCAATGGAATAGAGAAAGATCGTAAAGTAGCTTTATGCCACTTTGCAGCCTAAATTGACGGGTTTGATTTTGTTGTACGCATAAAAAAAGACGCACAAGCGTCCCGTTTAGGCAGCTTGTTCCCTACGCAGGTATTAACCTGATCAGGTTCACGGATCCCGCTTTCGCGATCTCAGCCTAAATAAAACTTAGGCACTCCGACAAGTAGTTAAATTGTTCGTTGATTTGATAATGTTTTAATCAAATCTGCTATGAGTGTACGCCAGTTGAAAATTCCCCGCAAGGGGCTGTTTTTCAAAATGTGTAAAATTTACTTAGGGATAAACACAAATTTTTGCTCGCCTTGCATCACCAATTTTTGGTCTTGCAGGTTAAGCTCGGCACCTTGCTTAAGCGCTTGTAAAAACTGCTGTTCAAACTCATCCAGTTCAGGGCCGCATGATTTGCGTGTCATTCCTAATTTACTTACGCTCAAGCTGCTATCTTCAAGCGAACCTTCACCAAAAAACTTATTGCATCCGGCAAAGCCATTTATTTGTAGCGCTTCTATAAAGCTCATTGATGCTTTAAAAGATGCGGGAATAGCCAAACCATCAACCTTTGATAATTGCCATTGTGTATATTTTAGCTGCTCAGTGGTAACTGTCCCTGTTGATGCGCAACCAACACATAAACCGATTACAAGCATCGGTATTGCTGCTAATTTCATGTTACTACTAACTTATTGTCTAATTAATGTAATAGTATCAATATTTGTCAGGTTTATCCGTTAAAAATGCATGTTTTAAATGTAAATTTTTGTTCTAAGCTAGTTTAAAAGCAGTGCTATTTGGAATTAAGCAATTGCTTGGAATAAGTTATCTATCTGTGGTGGTAAAAATGGACGACCTTTCTCGTTAACCGACGTACCTATTACTAAGGCATTGAGCATCACTTTTTCGTCTAATTTGCGAACTACCGTTTGTTTAAACGCAAATTTAAGGCGACTAATGCGTACAGGCTCTACTGCTACATAAAATTCATCCGCTGGCTTTAAAGACTGCTTGTAATCCATTTCACTGCGAAGTACCACTAAGTTAATTTTATCTTTGGCAAGTTGTGCAAAATCAACACCCTGTGCGTATAAAAACTCATGACGAGCGTGCTCCAGATAATTAAAATAAACACTATTATTTACAATACCTTGTAGGTCACACTCGTAGTCACGCACTTTAAAGTCTACTTTAAAGGTCATATTAGTAATCCAAATTATTTAACGTATAATTGCCGCGTTTATAGCACAAGTGTTGAAATAATTGCTACCATACAAGTCCCTAAAATGGAGTTAAGTAACCTAATGAATTTACGTTTGTCTTTAATTACAGCCACGTTATTACCACTATTCGGTGCCCCAATCTACGCCAATGCAGATGACACCGACCTAGAGAAAATCATTGTTACTGGTGACTTTCAAAAAGAAAGCATTCAAACGTTAAGTGCCAGCGCAAGTTTATTTTCTGAGGATGAAGTAAATCTCAGAGGGGCTACTTATTTAGATGAAATGCTAGCAAGCGCTGCAAATGTGAATTTTGCTTCAGGCGCCTCGCGCGGACGTTATATTCAAATTAGAGGGGTGGGACTTCGTTCACAATTCGTCGACCCAATTAACCCATCTGTCGGTTTAGTGATTGACGGTATAAATTATTCTGGCCTTGGTGGCAGCTCATTATTATTTGATATTGACCAAGTAGAAATTTACCGCGGCCCACAAGGTACACGTTTTGGCGCCGATGGCATGGCGGGTATGATTCAAATGCAGTCAGCATCTGCTACCAACGATCCTAGTTTAAAATTACATTTAGGTGCTGGCACTTATAACAGCCATGAAGCAGGCGTTGCTGCTAGCACAGGTTTAACCGATGATACCAGTGCACGCGCTAGCTACTTTCGCAGAAAATCTGACGGTTACGTAAACAACCTCTATTTAAATGATGAAACACAAAATCAAGATGAACAAGTTGCCCGCTTTAAATTAAATAGCCAACTCACAGCTCATTTAAATTCAGAGCTAAACCTGCACTATATCGATATCAATAACGGTTATGATGCATTTACCCTTGATAATTCTCGCAACAGTCTTGCTGATCAACCGGGCGAAGATAACCAACAAAGCTATGCTGTTGGCCTTAATAATACTTACACCGGTTTTGACGCCTTTGATGTCAGCTTAAACCTTTCAGCCATTGATACTGAGCTTTTTTATAGTTTTGATGAAGACTGGGTATGTAACGATACAAGTAAGCCGCAATTATGTGCTTCCGGTCTGCACCCCGATGGTTATAGCTCAACAGATATTTATAGCCGCGATCGTGATGATCAAGCGCTCGATCTGCAGTTTAATGGCAAAACAGGTAATTGGGTGGCGGGTATTTACTATCAAAACCGCGATGTTGACCTTGAGCGTCAATATACATGGTTAGCCAATCCATTTGCCTCAACCTATGAAACCAATAACATGGCAGCTTATGGCCAATTAGCCACAGCAATAGGCCCAAAAACTACGCTTATTACCGGTTTACGTGTTGAACAATATCAAGGTGATTACACAGATAGTAACGGTTTTATTGAAGAAACTGACGATATTATGCTCGGTGGCAAGGTTGCACTTGAATACCAAGTTATTGACCGCACCATGATTTATACCAGTATCACGCGCGGTTACAAAGCCGGTGGGATTAATTCAGAAGCGCTAGCAAAAGCAAAAGATGAAGGGTTAAGTTTAGATGCTGATTTTTTCAAACAGCATACTAGCTTTGATCCAGAGTACTTATGGAGTGGTGAGTTTGGTGTTAAAGGCAGCTCATTGGATGATAAGTTTACCCTGCGTTTAGCTGCATTTTATATGCACCGTGACAATATTCAATTAAAGTCGTGGCAAGTATCAGACCAACAATTTACCGGTTATGTCGCCAATGCCAGCTCTGGCAGTAACTATGGTCTTGAAATTGAAGGCAGCTATCAACTAACACCAAACTTATTTATTACCGGAAGTGCCGGATACTTAGACACTAAAATTAATGACTTTGTTACTAAATCTGGTTTAAATCAAGACGGTCGTGAGCAAGCACAAGCGCCTAAATATCAATATGCATTTAGTGCACGCTACAATGTTACTGATGAGTTATATGCTATGTTAGGTGTTGAAGGTAAAGATGATTATTACTTCTCCGATAGCCATAATGCACAAGCTCCAAACACAAACTTAGTGAATGTAAGCATTGGTTACGAAGCCGATATGTGGGCTGTACGCGCATGGGCACGTAATGTGTTTGATGAAACCGTTCCAACTCGCGGTTTTGAATTTGGCAACAACCCGTTAGATGGTTACGCAACCCAAACTTACACACAATTAGGCGAGCCTCGCGTAGCCGGTGTTACGTTTACACTTAATTTGTAATACTGCGACCAGTTGTCAGTTCGAGAATAAAAAAAACACCGCGTTTAATGCAAACGCGGTGTTTTTTTATCTGATAGCTGACCGCTAAAAGCTATTAGCTGCTTTAAGCTCTTGCCACATCAAACGCAATCACCTCTTTTATTTTTTGCTTATTGGTTGCTAGCATCACGAGTCTATCAATTCCCAATGCAACCCCCGCACATTGCTCTAAACCATGCTCTAATGCGGCAATTAAACGCGTATCCATAGGTACTTGTTTTAAGCCATTAGCAGCGCGGTAGGCGTTATCTTGGTTAAACCTTTTTGCTTGCTCTTTGGCATTGGTGAGTTCATTAAAGCCGTTGGCTAACTCCATATTTTTATAATAAAGCTCAAAGCGCCCTGCAACTCGCTGATCGTGCTCACAGATTTGTGCAAGTGCCGCTTGCGATGCGGGAAAGTGATACACAAAACAGGGGATTTCTTGACCAATAGTCGGCTCTACTTTCATACAAAATAATAATTGCAGTAAGGTATCTTTATGAGTCTCGTTTTTAGCAATATCAGCAAAGCCATGTTCGCATGCGAGTTGTTGTAGCTGCGTGATAGAGGCAGTTAATGGATCAAGCCCTAGCGTGCGTTCAAATGCGTGTTGGTAGGTAATCCGCTCTGCAGGCGCAACCTCAAGAATAAGCTGCATCAACTCATCTATTTCATCCATTAAAGCAAATTCGTCAAACCCAGGACGATACCATTCGAGCATTGTAAATTCAGGGTTGTGATGACTGCCCGCTTCTTCATTTCTAAATGCCTTACAAAGCTGGAAAATAGCGCCTGAGCCGGCCGCTAACAAGCGTTTCATCGCAAACTCTGGAGATGTTTGCAAAAACAGGGGAAGCCCACCAGCATGACCTGGGCCGACAAATGTAGTATCAAAGCTGGCTAAATGCACATCGGTTACACTGGCAGCACTTAAACTCGGTGTTTCGACTTCCATTACATTACGCTCATAAAAGAATTCCCGAATGCTGCGCATAATTGCTGCGCGTTGCTTAAGTATTTCTATGCTGGCACTCGGCTTCCAAAGATCTGCTGACATATTTTCTCCAAAAAAAATCCCAGCTTAAGCCGGGATTTAATTAATAAGACGCGTTGCTGCTTACTTAACACGGCTCACGTATTCACCATTACGAGTGTCTACTTTAATCACTTCGCCAATTTGTACGAATAATGGAACACGTACTACAGCACCTGTGCTAAGCGTTGCTGGTTTACCACCCGTGCCTGCTGTATCACCTTTAAGGCCCGGATCAGTTTCAGTGATCTCAAGCTCAACAAAGTTTGGTGGAGTTACAGCAATTGGGCTGCCGTTCCATAATGTAATAGTACATACATCGTTTTCAACTAACCATTTTCCAGCATCGCCCAGTGCTTTTTCGTCAGCAGCGATTTGTTCAAATGTTTCATTGTTCATGAAATGCCAAAATTCACCGTCTGTATATAGGTACGCTAAATCGGTATCCATTACATCAGCACCTTCAACCGATTCACCCGATTTAAAGGTTTTTTCAAGTACCTTGCCAGAGATAAGCTTACGGATACGAACACGGTTAAACGCTTGGCCTTTACCCGGTTTTACCATTTCATTTTCTAAGATACTGCAAGGTTCGCCGTCCATCATAATTTTTAGGCCGCCCTTGAACTCGTTGGTGCTATAATTCGCCATCGTTTCCTCTATTTATATTTTTCGAGTAATCTACGTGCCAATGATACAAAGAAATGAAGCAAATTTGCATAAAAACTGGCAAAAAGAATTAGCAAATGTAGTTACCTGCCCAAAAGTGTTGTTAGAAATGGTTGGTTTATCGAGCCAAGTCCATGAAAACGACATAAAAGCTCGTAGCTTGTTTCCTGTTCGTGTGCCATTGCCTTTTATAAAAAAAATTCGTCATGGCGATGCAAATGACCCTTTATTGCTGCAAGTTATGCCCCGCCATCAAGAGTTTTTGACTAAATCGGGGTTTAATAAAGACCCGTTACTTGAGCAAGATAACAATCAACCGGGTCTGTTACATAAATATAAATCGCGTGTTTTAGTCATGTTTAAAACCGGTTGTGCTGTAAATTGCCGCTACTGCTTTAGACGCCATTTTCCTTATCAAGAAAACCAACTGAATAAACGTAGCCTTATTGATGCATTGAGCTATATAAAATCGGATAAAAATATTAACGAAGTGATTTTAAGTGGTGGCGATCCACTAATGGCCAAAGACGATGCTATTAGCTGGTTTTTAGATGAGCTTGAGCAAATACCACAAATTAAACGCATGCGCATACACAGCCGCTTGCCTGTGGTTATTCCTGCACGTATTACTGAACAATTATGTGAAAGATTAGCAAAGTCACCATTAAAAATTATATTCGTTAATCATATTAACCATGCAAACGAAATAGATAATGACTTTAAAAATGCCATGAACATGCTCAAAAAAGCAGATGTGCTACCGTTAAACCAGGCGGTTATTTTAAAAGATGTGAACGATACAGTTGATGCGCAAATAAACTTAAGTGAAGCACTATTTGATGCGGACGTACTGCCTTATTATTTACACTTACTGGATAAGGTAGAAGGCGCAAGTCATTTTGATATAGATGAGGCGCAGGCCATAAAAATAATGGCAGAGCTTTTAGAAGCCCTGCCAGGATTTTTGGTGCCTAAACTAGTTCGGGAAATAGGAGGTCAAAAAAGTAAAACCCCTATCGACCTCAAATTAGTTTAAACATAAACGTTTACATTATTCCCAAGTGTTGCAGTGACCGACTTAGCCGGTGTTTGCGCACTTGAAGATTGTGTAGCACCTTCAATAAGTGCCAGTGCAGCGGCACCATCAGCTTGCTGTTGCTTTTTAGATAAAGCAGCAGTTAATACTTCTGCGCCTTGGCCTGCACCAGGCATTGTAGGTAGATTTCCACCTGATATATTCATAACTCACACCTGACTTTTAACTGTAATACACGTATTATAGTCGCTGAATTGGTAAATTACTTTACCAACCCACTTAAGTATTTATCGGCAACATTGCACTAAGCTTTAGGAAAACCATGGATTCTATAATTGAACAACTCAACGCCAACTTAAAAATTGTTTACCGTCAGGCACTTGACGCTGACAAAAAACTCGATGAGTTACAACAGCAAGGTCACGGAAAATTTAAAGCCTTATTTGCCGAGGACGCTGGATTTAGTTTCGAAGCTAAACGTTTTAAGCCTTACGTGTTAGACGTTGCCGCTGATGTAGAAAGCTTATCAAGCGACGGTTTGGATGAAGAAAAACTAAAACAAGCGGTTATTAAACTACAAAATTTACTAACGCTGTTAGCGACCTTTAAATAAAAATTAGCGACTTACTTGCAAAGCATCTACCAAAGTAGATGCTTTGCATTATTAGTTAGATACGCGGTAAAATTTGCTCACCAAACCACTCTGTTAATAAGCGTTTTTCATAGTAAAATGCTTCGTCTCGACCCATTTTAATTTTATCCATAAAGCCCATATCTTTTAAGCTCACTTTGTCTTCTTGTGCGACAACACCACTTTCATTACTAAGCACATAGTTAAATTCAATCCGTGGAAAGTGAATGGGTTTAACCACCCGAATTTCGTTAACACCGCCATAGCGCACGTCACCAGCTAAATCTAAATCGGTTACTTCAATTTTTAAACTATAATTTTTAGGAAGCTGCTCACTGAGCTTTGCAAAGTGCTCATCAATATTTTTGGCAATTTGCTTATGGTATGAGCCTTTAGTTTGGTTTGATGGGCGTACATCGCGATAATCATTAAAGTCATGCCATTTAACTTGTGCCTCACCCGCGCAAACAACACTCGGTAGTGCAATAAATATCAACATTGCTATTTTTTTAACTGAGTTCATACGTTTCTCCAACGAGTATGCTGATCATTATAATCAACTAAATATTTTACAAATTGCTATACCTAACTTTAGCAATTACATATGAACTATAACTTAATCTTTCTACTGCGGTGTTATTAAAATTGCACAAAATGTAATCAAAAGTACAGCTTGCGATGTTACGATTGCAAAACAAACAAAATAATACATGTAAAAGCTCAGTATTTATGGTGAAATTAACTTAATTGAACAGAGGTTTCCAAGGAGCATTCATGGCAATTTTAGTAACCGGTGGCGCAGGCTATATTGGCTCACACACCGTTTTAGAACTTTTACAGCAAGGCAGCGACGTTATCGTGATTGATAACTTAAGTAACTCCTCTGAAGAGTCACTTGAAAGAGTGAAAAAAATAACTGACAAAGCAATTACTTTTTATCAAGGTGATATTTTAGATAAACCCTTTTTAGACTCGGTATTTGCCAAGCATACCATTGAAAGTGTGATTCATTTTGCTGGCCTAAAAGCCGTGGGAGAATCGGTCGTAAAACCCATTGAGTATTATCAAAATAATGTACAAGGTACACTAACACTGGTTGATGCTATGCGTGATGCAGGTGTATTCAAACTGGTATTTAGCTCATCCGCCACTGTATACGGCGACCCAGCAAGCTTACCAATACGCGAAGACTTCCCCGTTGGCGGTACAACCAATCCATATGGTACGTCTAAACTAATGGTTGAAATGATGTTGCAAGATATCGCTAAATCAGATAAGCGCTTCGCGTTTGCTATTTTGCGCTACTTTAATCCTGTCGGTGCACATGAGTCAGGCTTGATTGGTGAAGACCCTAATGGTATTCCTAATAATTTATTGCCTTTCATTTCACAAGTTGCGGTTGGCAAATTAAAGCAACTTGCTGTATTTGGCGACGATTATGATACGGTTGATGGTACTGGCGTTCGTGATTACATTCACGTTGTAGATTTAGCCCTAGGGCATTTAAAAGCACTTGATAAAATAGCCGCAGAAACCGGTGCGCTTGTTTATAACCTTGGTACAGGTAACGGCTATTCAGTATTACAAATGGTCAATGCGTTTATTAAGGCTAGCGACCAAGCAATCCCTTATGCGGTGTCACCTCGTCGCCCAGGTGATATTGCAGCCTGTTATGCTGCGCCAGAAAAAGCCCTTAGTGAACTAGGTTGGCAAGCTGAGCGTGGTATTGATGTCATGATGCAAGATACTTGGCGCTGGCAATCAAATAATCCAAATGGATATAAGTCATAAAGGCTTCTTTAAGTTATCAGCTTAAAATTAAAACACCGCATTTAAATTAAATGCGGTGTTTTAATGTTGTACTTACCAATTTTGCATTTCTACAATCCGTGACTGGGTTCGCGCATATTCAAAACTTAACTTTTTACCTTGGTATAACTCGTTTATGTCGGCCTGGGCATTAATTACCAGTAATTTGTGGCAATCGTAAAACTCATCGACTAAGGCAATAAAACGCCGTGCTTCATCATCAAGAGTATGCTCATCCAATTGCTGCTTTTCTCGCTGATAGCTATCTTCTATACCATGCACAATAACCTTACCGGTTGCCTCTTTTCCCATTATTGGCACATTCGCGATATATACTACCGAAAACTGTTCTGCTAAAAACATATAGTCATTGGCGCTGCGAGGACCTGAGCACAATGCCATAAAATCAATCAGTAAAGCATCGTCAGTTTTTAATAAATAGGAGAGTGCTCGGCCATGCACAGTCATTGTATTATCACGCGTTGCTTGAGGGTATGCGGATAAAAACCCAGCCTCAAATTCCGCGTGGGGCAAGTTAATAAAATAATGACGACTGCTTCTAACGTACCTGAAGCGGTGGTCTTCCTCCCCCGCTACGTTAATTACATGACAATGCGCATTTATTAAATCGATAGTTGGTAAAAATCGCGCGCGTTGCAAACCGTTGTAATAAAGTTGCTCGGGTTTTGCGTTAGAGGTTGCGACTAGTACCACGCCTTGTTCAAACAAAGCGTTAAATAACCGAGCCATGATCATGGCATCACCAATATCACTAACAAAAAACTCATCAAAGCACAGTACCTTTATCTCTTTGGCCCACTGTTTAGCTATTATTTGTAGCGGATTTTTATCCCCTTGTAACTTGGCCAATTGAGCATGAATTTTTTCAATAAAGTGATGAAAATGCAGGCGCTGCTTTTTCTCTGTGGGTAAGTTTTTATAAAATAAATCCATCAGCATAGATTTACCCCGACCAACAGGACCGTATAAATATACCCCTTTGATTAACCGTGCTTTTTGCCACCAGCTTGTTGGCTGATTTAATTGCTCACTCAAAGACTGTAACGCACTCACGGCTTGGTGCTGCGCCGCATCAAAAACAAGCTCTCCTAATGAAACTTTGCGGTGGTACAGGCTTAAAATTTCTGTGCTGGGCTCTGTCATGGCATTTCACTATCCGCTATACTCGCGGCCATTGTAGCCGACTAAAAATGTGAACAACATGAAATTTCCTTGCCGTTTAGATAAATTTATTAGCCATTTAGCAGAGTTACCACGCTCAAAAGCCCGTGCGGCAATAAAAAGCCAAGCGGCTAGCGTTAATGGCGAGGTGATCACGGCATTCGACTTTCAAGTTACTCTACAAGATGACGTGCTGTTTTATGACGAGCCATTAGTTTTTTTAGGTAAACGCTACTTTATGCTCAATAAGCCGGTAGGTTATGTATGCGCTAATTCGGATGAGTTACACAAAACCGTATTTGATTTGCTTGATGAGCCAAATTTGAGCGATTTCCATGTTGCTGGGCGTTTAGACATAGACACGACAGGCCTAGTGCTTATTACTAACGATGGCGAGTGGTCACATAAAATTACCTCGCCGAAAAAGAATAAATTTAAAACCTATTTGGTTGAAACCCAAGAGCCGATTACCGATGATGCACTGCAGCAATTACGCGACGGTGTACAGCTTCACAATGAAAAAGATTTAACTCGCCCTGCTATTGCTGAGCGCTTGGGGAATTATGGTTTACGCTTGTCTATTTCTGAGGGTAAGTATCACCAAGTAAAACGTATGCTAGCAGCGGTAGATAACAAAGTAGTTGAATTACATCGTGAAAAAATTGCGGGTATAAAGTTAGGTGAAGATCTGGCTGCAGGTGAATACCGCCCACTAACCGCCGCAGAGATAAAACTGTAAGGCTGTTTAGGTATTAGGAAAACAGCTTCAAACTGACCGCAGCCCTTTCTGAAACCTGACGCCTAAAACCTGCTCTTATGATTTAATCTGCACTAAATCAAAGTCTGTCATCCCGGGTACAATGGCTTGTAGGCGAGACTCTGTAATATCTAGAGAATTTAAGCATTCACAGTATTCAGAGGCTTTAAGTTCTAATTGGTGGGCTTTTTTCTGCAACGACTTATCGATTTCTTTGGTGATGATATCCATGCGTTGCCCCATGTCGTTCATGCGGTCTTCTATATTGCCTTCTCGAGATTTAAACGCATCCCCGAGCGACATTAAAATAGCACCCAAAGAGCCATGTACTGCAGAGTGTATTTTTTGGCTAATTTCTTTAGTAAAAAAATCATCAATTTGGGAAAGCGATTGAGGGGCTATAAAAAAGAAGTCGTCGCCACGCTTAAACTTATCCATAAGTGCACGCTCTACATATTGTAATTGCGTTTTTAGCACTTCGGGTTCTTTATCTGACATGCCCTCAACAACATGCTCAATAGCACTGAGTCCCAGGTTTACACCATCAGTCGCTAAATCGACTAGCTCAGGAACCGTTTGACGAATACCATTGCTAAATTGTTCTAGCACTTTACTTTCGTCGGTACTTAAATCGACCCAGTAGCCTCGAATAAACAGTTGATTATTATTGTTAATTTGCACCCTAGTTTGGCCTTTATCAACAATACGGATCACATCATCGGTAATAATTAAACCATGACGAAGTTCAACATCACATTGCTTTTGTGCGATTGCATTGCAGCTTAAAAGTGCCATTGATAACGCCAATATCGAACGAGATAAAAACGCCATAAACACCTCAAAAAGACTAAAATAGGGGGTGGCTAGATTAACAAAAAACCAACTTTATGCAAGCAAAAGTAACACCCTAAAAACAAGGCACCATGAAACGTAACGTTTATACAGCGCCTTTATCCTCTGGCTTGTACTATTAAATAGGTGAGCCTGGTGGTATGGGTAACGCTTTAAAGTTATCAGGCCACTGGCCTGTTGTTAAAAACTGATTAATTTGCGCCGCTAAATAGTCTTTAAATGCGCTGTCACCTACTTCAGGATGGCTCAGTAAAGAGTGTTGATTAAACTCATCCGCTAGTTTATTTAGGTAAAAATGCAGTTGCGCTTGCACCTCTGGACTTAGTGTTTGGCTAGCGACAAGATCAGCCATAGTTTTTGCCGTTAAGTACTGTACTCGTTGCGTTACTTTTCCTGTCATAGTGGCAGGCGCTGATACATTAAACACCTGCTTATATAATTGTTTAAGCAGCTCATCTAAGCCATAAAAGCGGTTATCTCGCACTTGCTGCTGCGCTAGACGATTTAATCGTTGAGCATTAAGTAATAGCGATAAGCTATGCTGCGCGGCGACTTCAGGTAATGCAAGTGCATCCATGGTTAAGCCGGTACGCCCCACTATACTTTCTCGTGATTTAGACTCGCCATACGCTTTAGGCACGATTAAGGAAAGTATCGACTCTGGAAGCGTTAAGTTGCTTGCTTTTAGGGTCGCTAAAATGGCATTAACCGCTTGTTGTTGAGCCTCTTTAGTTACAACTTGGGCGCCTTTAACGGGTGCATCACTGCGTATCTCATAGTCATAATCAACGCCCGCGATAAGCTTAGCAACCGCTTCAACTTGATAACGGTGGAACAAATAAAGCGGTACTAGCTTTTCTTCCAATTGCGATAGCGCAACCCCAGTTTTTATATTATTAATACCAAACTGCCCAAGCGCCTGCTTTCGCACATCAAGCACTCTAAGTAATTCTTCACTTGGATTACTGCCGTTATCCCAAAGGTGCGCTGTAGGGTGCGCCCCACCTTTGGCACGGGCATCACTGTCAGAAATAAACGCCAAACCTTGCGCTTTATTTTGCTGTAAAATAGCAGCGAGTGCTGCGCTTTCATCTTGTCCGGTAAAGTCGCTGTAGCCATATTTGATCACTTGGGTATCCCATGCCCCCATGCCTTTAGCATAACCATCAGATACATCTAACTGACCATTATCAGCAAAACTTAACAACGGATGCGGATAGTCCATCACCGAAGCACGATTATTTACTGACGCAGCAAAGTTGTGCGCAATACCCAGTGTATGACCAATTTCGTGAGCACTGAGTTGACGAATACGATCAAGTGCCATTGCATGTAAGGTACTTGCTACTTCATTGCCTTTTAAATAAGGCGCTGCCAGTGATTCAGCAATTAAAATATCTTGGCGTACTCGTAGCGATCCTAGTGTGACATGGCCTTTAATAATTTCGCCTGTACGTGGGTCTATAATTGAACTGCCATAAGACCAACCACGAGTTGCGCGATGCACCCATTGAATAACGTTGTAGCGCACATCCATAGGATCAGCATTATCTGGTAGCACTTTAACTTCAAATGCATTTTTATATCCTGCTGCATTAAAGGCGTTATTCCACCATTGCCCGCCTTCTAATAAAGCCGTTTTTACTGGTTCAGGTACGCCAGGGTCTAAGTAATACACAATGGGTTCGACCGGTTCACTTACAGCCAGACTCGGATCTTTTTTTATTAACCGATGGCGTGGAATGTAACGCACATACATAGACTCATCGAGCCCTGCTGCATAATTTTTATGCTCCACACTCCAATAACCCGATTGCGGGCTGAATTTACGTGGCGTGTAATTGTCATCAGGCAATTTGATTAATGAATGGTGCATATGCACGGTTAGCGCGTATGGATCAGCACTCACTTGGCGCACATATTCACCTGGTTTAGACCCTTTAAAGGTGAGAATGGCTTCAAGTTCAGTATTTTTCAAAAATGCTTTTGAGCGATTTATAAATACCGCACTGCGTGACTCATCAAGGCTAAACTGCCCTTGCTTGCGCGCAGCTAAAGTACGGCTTACGCCATGTACATCGCTTAGTAAATAGGGGGTGTAATCAATTAATGCAGCATTGTCATCTTGCGCGACAACTTTAAAACCCGCCAAAATACTGGATGCAAACGCTTCTTTAACGCTTTGCTGCTCTGCTAGATTACTTGTGTTTGCACGGTAGTAAGTATTTACAGCGCGCAACATAACCTTATTGCCAAAGCGCTCAAACTGTACCAAATAAGTACCGCCTAATTGGCCTCTATCTAAACCAATATCGTTAGACCCTACTCCATAAGGTAAGCTGTGTTGTAATAAAAATTGTTGTTCAAGTTTATCAACCTTTAAATACACATTGCCGTTTTGCGTATCGTAAAAGAAAGAAAAATAACCCGGGAAATGGTTCATTTTTTCAGTAAATTCGTCAATAGACTTAATTGCTGCGTGCGCTTGAGTTATCATACAGAGCAACACAGTAAAGAGTATGTAACTTAATCGTGATATTTTTTGCATAATCTTATCTTTGTTATTAGCGTTTTAAATGCGATGTAGGTATCCCATTATAGGGGGTTATTTATACAATACAGTTATTTAAGACGAATTTCAGCGCTCTAAACTAATCTCTCTCACATTATGATTAGTTTTAACACGTTATCAGGAAAAAAGAATGCGTAGACTCCCACCAGTATTACTAGAAGATGGCTGTTCAAGAGAACTTTTGTCGTTAATTCGTACTATTTTAGCGGCATGTAAAGAAATTTCATTTCGCGTCGGTCAAGGTGAATTATCGGGCGTATTAGGCTCAACCCTCGATGAAAACATTCAAGGCGAAACACAAAAGAAACTCGATGTACTGTCTAATCAGTTATTAAAAGATATATTGCTGGAGTCAGGCACAGTTAAAGCGATCGCCTCTGAAGAAGAAGATTATACTGTTGCCGGTAACCCAGATGCCGAGTACATTGTTGCATTTGATCCACTTGATGGCTCGTCAAACACCGATATTAACTCGCTAGTAGGCACTATATTTTCTATTATGAAAGCGCCGGTGGGCTCTGATGCTGCTGATGAAAAGATTTTTATGCAACCTGGGCATCAACAAGTAGCTGCAGGTTACGTACTGTATGGGCCATCGACCATGCTTGCGCTAACAACGGGTAAAGGTACACGCATGTTTACCTTAGATAAAACCCAAGGTAGCTTTTTACTTACCCAAGATTTTGCCGCTATTCCTGCTAAAACCAATGAATTTGCAATTAATGCCTCAAACCAGCGCCACTGGGAACCGGCGATGCAAAACTACATTAATGATTTACTTGCGGGAGATACAGGCCCTCGTGCTCAAAACTTCAATATGCGTTGGATTGCTGCAATGGTTGGCGATGTACACCGTGTACTTAGCCGTGGTGGCTTATTTACTTACCCAACTGATACTAAAGATCCTAATAAGCCTAATAAACTGCGTTTACTTTATGAAGCAAACCCAATGGCAATGCTAGTAGAGCAAGCAGGTGGTATTGCTTCAACAGGCACTGAGCGTATTATGGATATTCAGCCTGATGCCATCCATCAGCGTGTTGCGGTTATTTTAGGCTCTAAAGACGAAGTAGAAACTTGCTTGAGCTATCATAAGTAAACAAGTTGTCAGTTGTCAGTTGTCAGAAAATACTAAGCCGGATTTAACTTAAATGCGGCTTAGTATTATTTATCCGTTACATAAAACCGCAGTAAGCTCGCATCTAAAAGAGTTGAGTTAGCCTAAATCTAGTCCTTTAATAATGCTAATAATTGTTCAAGCTTTGTATGGCTAAACTCGCCCATTTGTTCGCTATTGCTCAGCGCATAAATAACCCCTTCATGCTCAGCGCTATCTATATCTGCTCTTGATTCAATGACGTTGGCCCAAAGCGCGAGATCATCGAGATCTATTTCATTACTTACACAGCGCTTAAGCACATCAATCAATACGGGTGTCGTTAACTTATAAAGTGGCTTAGCATTGTGCGCAGAGCTTGACACTATTACTGAGATTGCTTCGTCTCTTTGCTCCCCAAATGTAATAAATTCAGCCAATGCTTTTTGTATATTCATAATGTTTGTTATTCTTGCTGCTCTACTGTTAATAAGACCTAAAATGACCCAGATAAACTGCAGCCAATGTAATACAACGCTTAACTGTAATGTTAATGATATAACCGCATGTTGGTGTTATCAGTTACCCGCTATTTTACCACTCGATGATACAGCAACCAGCTGCTTATGCCGATCATGTTCTCTTGCTAAAATAAATAGCTATTTAGAGACTATATACACCCAACCAATAAAAGCTCAAATCGCTTTTGCTAAACAATTTAGAAGCCATGATAATTTAATTGAAGGGTTAGATTACACCATGCAAAATAGTTACATGGTGTTTAGTAAGTGGTATTTTTTAAAGCGTGGTACTTGCTGCAAAAATGGTTGTAAAAATTGCCCTTATAGCTAAATTAGCCACACACAGCAATAGGCAGTGAGTTATCAGCGCCCCATTCACTCCACGAGCCATCGTACACACTTAAATTACTATAGCCGCATTCATCGGCAAACAGCGCAAGCGCACAGGCAGTAACACCAGAGCCACAGCTAAATTGTAAGTGGGTTGCATTACCGACTAATTCACTAAACTTTGCCTGTATAAAGTCGAGTGATTTTGCTTCACCATTTTCTAATAGACTAGTTAAAGGTAGCGAATAGCTATTAATAATATGGCCGCTGCGCATTCCGGCTCTTGGCTCACTACTTTTGCCGGTAAAGCGCTCATAAGCGCGTGCATCTAAAATAACTGTATTGGCATCCTCAGTAGCACTTAGCACCTGTTTTTTATTAATAAAGTAATCAGGCCGGTATTGAGCAATAAAATCGCCTTTTAATGATGCTTGTGTATAGTTTGATTCAACCGGAAGCCCGAGTTCAAGCCACTTGGCTAAACCGCCACTGAGGACTTTTACGTTATCAAACCCCATGGCTTTAAACATCCACCAAGCTCTAGCTGCACTGAATAACCCTGCATCTTCATAAATCACCACAAGTGAATCGTGATTCACTCCCGCTTTTTGCATCACTTGAGTAAATTGTTCTGCACTACACAAGGTATTAGGCAATGGGTTTGAGGTATCTGCGAGTTCTTTTTTGATATCAAACCGTTGTGCTTTAGGAAGCATGGCAACGGGTGAGTACTCCCCCGCAGCTGAGGGACGTAACATACCCGCATCAAAAATAACCAGGTTAGCTTGCTCTAAGCGAGCATGTAACCATTGTGCACTGACCATGTTTTTCATCGTCTTTCCAAATTTGAGGAAATGAAATAGCTATATATTATTACAGCCTGTTTATAAACAGAATTTAGACTGGTTACAAATTATAATAATGCTAAAATAGCTGCTTTGAGGTTTCTAAGTAAAATAAAATTATGCCAATCCCTTTTTACATTATCAATATGCAAGGCTGCGAAGACCGTTGGGAAACAACCCTAAAGCGACTTACCAGTCTACACTTAAATGCTGAACGTTTTGAAGCGACCATTGGCAAAAACCTTAGTGAAGAAGAAACCCTCAAGTGGTATTGCCCGAAAAAAAATAAAAAACGTTACAATCGCAATCTATCTGCAGGTGAAATTGGTTGCTATGTAAGTCATATGCGCCTTTGGCAAAAAATGGTTAATGAAAACATGCCTTTTTGTGTTGTATTAGAGGATGACCTTTTCATTGAAGCTTCACTTAAAGATGTTGTTGATGCGGCGCTTAAATTGAAAAACTGGGATTTAATAAAATTATCTGACAACAGAAATTTTCCATTTATTGACAGTGCCCCATTAGAAAATAATCTAACAGTCGGTAATTATAAAAAAGCACCAAATGGCACTCAAGGCTACATCATTTCATTAAGTGGGGCTAAAAAACTACTGCAAAGAAAACCATTTTTTAGACCCGTAGATGTCGATATGCAATTTCACACAGAAGTAGGGCTAAGTATGATTGGCATAAAACCCTACCCGGTTGCCGAAGATCGAAGCTTTATTAGTGAAATAACAAGCGCTAATGCAGGTTCGCACTCAAACCGCAGTACATTTATCAGAAATTTAATTCATAGATCGAGTATTCATATGCAAAGACGATATAAAACTGCGGATCTTGCCAAAATTACAAGTGAGTAATACCAAGCATATTTTTAAATGTATGCATTTGATTATAAAATTAAATCTTAATAATTTCGCCACGCAATGGCGCCATTTTAGCTAAAATTTTATTTTGCACTGTATGTGGGATATTTTGCTCGTTCATTGCATTTATTAATAAATCGACAACGTGATTGAAGTCTTTTTCGTTTATATTCATGCCAGTATGAATAGCAACCATAGAGTCACCTTTATATTCACAAGGGCCCTCCACCAGCGAACATAAATGGCTAATAAACCCTTGTCGAAAATGACTGATATTACTGTGCTCAAAGTAATGAAACACTTGTTGGTCATTACCTATTTGTGTAATAAAACTATCAGTTAGCCTCTCAAGCCCAGCTTGTTCGCCAAGCTGGTGATACAAAGAGGTGTTGGGTTGGGTTGTACACCCTGCAAGTAAGTTTAAACAACAAAAAATAAATACACTCAGTTTCATTACCAATACCCCGTAACCGATAAATACCAGCCAGTTTGATTATCAACACCAGCAATCCGCCCTAAATCTAAATAGGCCGCAGTCACACTCATATGCTTATTTGGTATCCACGCTATAAATAAATCACGCCAATCTTGTTCGCCTAACCCCAAGTTGTTGGCTTTTTGTCGATATTCAACACCAATGGCAAGTTCACGACTTACAAAAACTGCACTACTTGCTTCTAGCAAAATATGGCTGCCCTCATTAGCCCCGCCATACCCTAACAGTCCTAGCTGATTGGCTTTACTGTAGCGGGTGGTCACATTCCAAAACCAGTTGTACCCAGCAAGTGCGCCCAAATGTAATTTACTGGCGGCTAGGTACACATCTGTACCACTGGTATTTTTTGCGCCAACTAACTTTGCTACTGTGCCATCCTCTAGTGATTTATGCTGTACGCCCACACTTAGCTGTGGCCACTGACTATAAACAATATCACCGTATAAACGTACTTTTGCTCCAGTAATTGACTGCTCTATTTCGGTATTGAGCGCAGGCACATCAAACTGCTGCGCCGCATAACTGAGCTCAACTCGATTGAATAGGTTTAGCTGCATGCCGCAGACATCAAGACGGTAGTCAGTAACATCAGCACGACTACAAAAACCATTAACAGCCCATTCGTCTTCACTGGCATACCCTGCTAATTGTGCCCAAGGAACTAATCCGCCCCCTGCACTACCTTCAATTTGAGACACCCCAGGTGTTGCTAATAATTTCCCCGTAGCAGCCATACTTAACGCACTACAAAATGAGAGTGCCAAGGCGAATAATAACTTAATGTACACGCTGATATTCCTCTAACCATTGTTCTAATTGCTGCGCTTTTAAAGGGCGACTTAAATAATAACCTTGCGCATGATCGCATTGCATTTCGTGAAGCATTGATAAAGACTCAGCGGTTTCCACACCCTCAGCCACAACAGAAAACCCCAATTGGTGACCCAATGTGATTGAAGAGCGCACTATGTATTGATCTTTTTGTGATTCGTGCAGAGTTAAAATAAAGCATTTATCTAACTTAAGCTCATCAATAGGTAACATCTTTAAGCGCCCCAATGATGTTTGTCCGACACCGTAATCGTCTAATGAGATTTTAACGCCAATAGTTTTTAAATCTTCTAACGCTTTAATACCTTGGGCTTCATTTTCAATCATATCGCGCTCCGTCAACTCAATAGTGACAGAGCTTGGGTTTACTTGGTATTTATTTAAGGTGGCTACCAACGAAGCGTGAAAACCTGAATGAGCAATATCTTGGGCAGAAACATTTATAGCGGCTTGTAAATGAATATCCTTTTTTGACCAATCGGCTATTTGTGCAATCACAGTCTCGACAACCCAAGCGGTCAGCTCTACTATTAACCCTGACTGCTCGGCTAAATCAATAAAGACCTCAGGCGAGACCCAGCCACCATCTTTTCGTTGCCAACGAATAAGAGACTCTACCTTATCAATTTTCTGACTTTTAATATTCAATTTAGGCTGATAGGTCATAAATAATTGTCCATTATCATCATCAATTGCTTGTTTGAGTTCATCAAGCATAATTAAACGGTCTAAATGCGCCTCATCTTCACCGTCTTGATAATAATGTAAGCTTTGCTGACTCGTTGTAGCTGCATCAACAGCAATGAGTACACGTCGCATTAAATCGTCTGCTTTAGTCCCTTGCTCTGGGTATTGCACAATACCAGCATTAAAACGTAAGCTTATTTTTAAATTTTTAACCTTGTAAGCTAGCTGTAATTGCTTGAGTAAATCAGCCACTGCACATTTTACCTGCTCAACCTCTGCACAAGGGTAAACCGTTAAAAATTCATCGCCACCAATACGGGCATGGAAACCACCTAGCTCATCAGAAAATTGACGAATACGGTTTGCCACTGCAATTAAACATCCATCCCCTACTTGTGGACCAAGCTTATCGTTTATATGCCTTAAGCCTTTTATATCAATAGCAACAAGCGTGTACCGCGCATCATTAGTGAGCCGCTTAGCTAATAAATCTAACATAGCAGAACGGTTATAAAACCCTGTTAAAGTATCGTGATGTGCTTGAAAACTTATTTGCTGCTCACGCTTATTAATATCATTACCCATGTTATTAAAAGCATTCACGAGCGTTTCTATTTCACTGCTTTGCTTTTTACCTTCAAATTTAAAGCGGTAGTCGCCTTTTGCAAACTGTCTGGCAATAACCGCTAACTGTGAAAGTCCTGTCGTTAAATTATTTGCTAACAAACTACTGGTGATCACACCAAATAACATAGTTAAAACAGCGAGTGTGATCAGCGTTAATAATAATTGCTCAATATCGCGATAACTCGAGCTTAAATCTGCGCTAAGCAGTAAGGTTATCGGATGCGATTGTAAAGAGGGTAAAGCTATTTGTTCGTTTTCATAGGCCAAATATTCGGCAAAAAAACGAGCCGTAGTTTTTTTGGTAAAGTACGCTATTGGTTGAAAGTTATCTGGTTGGGATACTAGCGAGCTTGTTGCAAAATCATCTAATTGCGCAACAAAACTAACCTCCATTCCGGTTAAGCTTTTTAGCTCAGTAGCCACTGCAGATGTTATTTTAAATCCGACCAAACTGTAAGCGATAGTCCTGGGAGTTTTAACTGGCAATAAAATCACTTGGTACAGCTGGTTATTTAACACCACAAAGCTCGATTGCTCAGAATTATTTAATAACTCATCCATTAAGGGCTGTAGGTTATCGGCAAAATTTTGTGCATTAACATTAGCTGATACTAACCGCCCTGATAAATCGAGCAACAGCATAAGATCCGCATTGATCCGTTGACTGTGGTTGTATAACACACTGCTAATAGTGGCGGCATCACGAGTTGCAACCGCTTGCTTAAAACCAAAATCAGCGGTTAACACCTTTGCGGCTGTTAATAATAAGCTCTCTTTTGATTTTAAATATTGTTTATAAACGCTTTGCGCAACCGTTATATTTTGTTGCACTTTTTCTGCCTGAAATTTACTGGTAGACCACCAAAAGCTCAGTAAACTAACCAAGGTAGTGAGTAATACCAAGCCAACGCAAAGCGTTGTAATACGACTGCGTAAATTATTGGCCATTGCCTTCCCTAAATTGACTGCCAAAGGTATTACGTGGTGCAGGGGTAGATGTATTTATAGTTATTGATAACGGGCTGGTTGATTCTATATTAAACAGTTTTTTATTATCCAAGGGAGCTGTTTGCAGTGAATGCCAAACACTGGCTTGCACAGGAAAAGTGTCTACTTGCAGCTTTATCTGGCCTTGCTCGTTACTGGTATACACATGACTACTGTTAGCGACATATATATAGCCCACCATGGAGTCATGAATATTGCAGCCTAGAACAACAACACCTTGATTATCAAACTTAATAGGTTCTTCTGGCTGGCCAGAATAGAGCTTTAATTGAAAAGGTTTAGCTTTTGAAAAAGAATAAACATGGTGGCGAATATTATCGCTATTTGGAAAGTCGACGTACTGACCTTGGTGCACAATAAGCAACTCTGGAGAAAACTGTTTATCAACTTGATCCATTACCGCTGTGGGTAAATTGCCCGAAGTTTTTGAAGAAGGTAAATGATTTATTTCTACGACAGCATTAGGCAATACTTGGCCATGCTGATCTTTAATAACCAAATTAATGTTATTACCAAAAGCCGATACATTAAACAATACACCCAGTACTAATAAATAACGACGTTTTGCAATAACTTGCCATGCTCGCTCTAACATAACCACACCCAAAAATTCACCATAGGTTAAGTTAATTAGAGACGAGCACTAATTGCAAGAATTATAGTTCAGTAACTTAAAATAAATACTTTTTCATTAGTTAAAATGAGCTTTGCTATTTCTGTCTACTTACTACGTTATTTAACGATTAAACCGTAATCAGCATCTAAAATAGCAATCACTTCTTGGCGCGGATCATTAGGTATAATAATCTCTTTACCAATAATTTTGCTCGCGATGCCCACATAAGTGTCAGACACTTCAAGCATTACTGACTCAGGTAAAATATAATCTTTTGCTAACTGCTCACGCTCAGCCATACGGTCTTTATTTAATAACACATCATTCTCTGGTACGTTATTAATTAACAGCTGACGGAAACCTTCCTTTGAGTTTTCAACAATCTTGCCATCTCTATAAGATGCTTCATCCCAAATACGCGATGAATCGGGTGTCCCTACTTCATCAATATAAATAAGTTGCTGCGCACCATTTAAATCTTCTACGTAACCAAATTCAAATTTAGTATCTACGAAAATTTGCCCGAGCTTAGCTAACTCATTACTAATTAGCTCGAACCCTTCTACCAATAATTTTTCGTATTTGGCGACATCGTCAGCCGATTTAAAATTAAAAACATCTAAGTTGTTTGTAATATTTTCACGAGTGATGTTTACATCATCAACGGCAGGAATATCAGCAACCCCTTCTATAATACCCTTAGTAGAGGGAGTTATAAGTACTTGCTCAAGCTTTTGATTCGCTTTTAAGCCTTCGGGAAGCTGCAAACCACAAAAGTGTCTTTCGCCTTTGGCGTAGTCGCGCCACATACTGCCGGTAATATATTGACGAGCAATCGCTTCAACTTTAACCGTACTGGCTTTACGAACAATCCATACGTATGGATGAGGAATATCAACAATATGATTACCCGCCAAACCGGCTTCATTAAACATGTTAAACCAATGAGCAGCCACTGAGTTTAATGCAATCCCTTTACCAGGAACGCCATTTAGGCCATTTTCACCTTGCCATATGCAATCAAAAGCAGAAATTCTGTCAGAAATAACCATAATGGCTAATTCAGTATCGGCAGGAACGTTATAGCCTTTTTCATTTATTAAGCGTTTGCTATCTGCATCGGTTAACCAATAAACTGAACGCACTTTGCCACTATGTACTTTACCTTTGGTACGAATGGGTAAGTCATCGTTTACGTCTAAAACTTTATAGCTAGTCATGCTATCTCCGGGGTTTGGCATGCTCAAAGAGCAAAGTATGGAATTGGGGTTAGGCGCTCTATAATAATCTAGCCAACCACAAAGCTCAATCTTAGGCTAAAAACAAATCATCTCAGTATATTTATCTAGCTGGCGCATTGGGGTAAACTTGCATGATTACTTGCCCTAAGGAGCTAGCTTGAACTATTTAACTGCCACTAAGAATAAGAAATATTTAATGTATATTTCTCAAAATTATTCCTATGCTATTTTAAGGCCTTTGCAAGCAGAAATATTAGCTCAAGGAGGGGAAGTTAAATGGTTTTTAGAAGGTGATAATGTTAATCCTGACTTTTTGAAAAGTGATGAAAAAACACTAAATTCTATTCATGAAATAAATCAATGGGCGCCTGACGCAACCTTTGCACCAGCGAACTCTATCCCTACATTTTTTCCCGGAAAGAAAGTGGCTGTTTTTCACGGCTTTGATGCTGGAAAGCTAAATAAAAAAGGCCAAAACGATCACTTTAAAGTGCGGGGCTGCTTTGATTTATATTGTACACAAGGCCCAAATACAACGGCTCCATTTACGGCGTTACAAAAAAAATTGGGTTATTTTAAGGTAGTAGAAACAGGTTGGCCTCCCCTAGATCAATTTTTTAACGGTAACTCAAAGCCTAGCCACATTGATGAAACAGACTCTCGCCCAACAGTATTGATCTGCTCTACATTCTCAAAACGCTTATCTCTTGCACCTAAACTTTATGAACAAATAAAACACTTTAGTGAAAGCGGTAAATGGCGACTCTTAGTTCAGTTTCATCCTAAAATGGCACAAGAGTGGGTTGATAAATACAAAGCGTTAAGTAATGACAATCTAACCTTTGTTGAAACAGACAATGTTATTCCTTTATTACAATCTGCTGATGTAATGCTGTGCGACACTTCATCCATATTACTGATGTTTTTGGTACAACGAAAACCAGTTGTAACGTTTTGCAATAAAGCACCTGAAAAACACTTACTTGATATTACGGATAAAAATAACGTTGAAGCCGCAATAGACTACGCACTAACTTACCCAAAAGAACTTGTAGATAATATTGAAGCTTTTTGCCAAGAGTTACACCCATACACAGATGGTAAATCAAGCCAACGAGTACTTTGCGCAACCAATGAACTGTTGCATAGTGATGAAAAGCTCAAAGCAAAACCGCTTAATTTTATTAGACAATTTAAAATGCGCAAAAGACTTAACTATTGGAGTTGGTAAGCCGTTATGATCAACCTTGAGAATGTCTCTTTCAAATGGCAAAAAAGCGCAGTCACCCCGACTCTCGCTATTAAGCAGCTTACGATTAATGCTGGGGAACATGTTTTTTTACATGGTCCAAGCGGTAGTGGTAAATCTACCTTACTAGCGCTACTGGCAGGCATTAATGTAACCACTAGCGGCCAACTTTGTGTTTTAAACCAAAACCTAAGTGCGCTCACCAACGCACAGCGCGATGCATTTAGAGCGGATCATATTGGCTATATTTTCCAAAACTTTAATTTACTACCTTATTTAACCCCATTAGAAAACGTGTGTTTAGGGTGCCAATTTTCGAAAAAGCGTCAGCAACACATGCTCAGCCAAGCCGATAATTTAGAGAGTGAAGCAGCCAGATTACTCAATGCACTGGGGTTAGAGGCGCACTTTCATAATCAAAATGTTGCCACTTTAAGTATTGGGCAACAACAGCGTGTTGCTGCAGCACGCGCATTTATAGGCAGCCCTGAACTTATTATTGCCGATGAGCCTACTTCAGCACTTGATACCCAAAATCGTGAAAGCTTTATTAAGCTGCTATTTGAACAAGCAAAAAAAAGTAACAGCACGCTTGTTTTTGTCAGTCACGATGAAACATTAAAGCCACTCTTTAGCCGCACAATCGACTTAGTAAGTTTACAAGGTGATGTATGATTTTATTTAAACTTGCCTATAAAAGTTTGCTCAATAGACGTGCCAGCGTATTACTCACATTGCTCACTATCGCGATTAGCGTCATGTTATTACTCAGTATTGAGCGCGTTCGCGTGGATGCCAAAAGTAGTTTTAGTAATACCATTTCGGGTACCGATTTAATTGTTGGCGCACGTACTGGCGATATTCAATTACTACTCTCCTCGGTGTTTAGGATTGGCCATACCAACAATGGGGTGAGTTGGCAAAGCTATCAATACATAACAAAACAGCGCGGGGTTAAGTGGAGCATTCCTATCAGCCTTGGAGATAGCCACAAAGGCCAAGCAGTCTTAGGCACCACACTCGATTATTTTAAGCACTACCGATTTGCCAAAAAACAGCCCTTAGTATTTGAACAAGGACAGGCTTTTTCTAGCATCAATGAAGTTGTTATAGGTAGTGAGGTTGCAAAAAAATTAGCTTATCAAATTGGCGATGAAATCGTTATTTCTCATGGTATGGGCAATACTAGCTTTCATCATCATGATGATAACCCTTTTAAAGTGGTCGGTATCTTAAAGCCTACCGGTACCCCAGTGGATAAAACCTTGCATGTGCCACTGGCGGCAATTGAGCTGATCCATGGTGGCGGCCATCATGATCATGACGATCATCATGATCACTCGAGCCATGCATTAATTGGGCACCCAAAACAAATTACCGCCTTTTTAATGGGCTTCGACTCACCGCTTTATACGCTACAAATTAGGCGCAACATTAACCAATATAAACAAGAGCCTCTATTAGCGATTATGCCCACAGTCACTTTAAAAGAGCTTTGGGAAATGCTGGCAATAATAGAAAAAATACTGCTGTTATTTTCATTTGTGGTGGTCATTATTAGCTTGCTCGGTATGTTAACCACACTACTTGCTAACCTTAATCAACGCCGCAGAGAATTGGCAATATTACGCTCTGTGGGTGCTCGCCCTTGGCAGTTATTTTCGCTGATCAGTATGGAATCACTGCTCACCACCTTTTTAGGCTGTTTGATAGGGTGTATTTTATTTTATGCACTTATGGGCACTACGGCGGGTTACTTGCAAAGCCAAGCAGGGGTTAGCATTAATATCAGTATGCTCTCTGACTATGAACTCACTTTGATTGGCGTTATTATGGCTGCGGGATTCATTATTGGTTTGATCCCCGCAACACGCGCTTACTTTTATTCTCTCAGTGATGGTATGAGTATAAAAATATAAACTTTAGGATGATCATGACGTTGTTTAAAGTAACTACACACTCTTTAATGCTATTAAGCGCAGTGCTAATTAGCTTTGCTAGCGTTGCAAATCCATCCAAGGAAATTTTTTGGGAAGACCTCATACCCGAGGGCCATGTACAAATAGATACTCAAGCACAAGCTAATCACGAAGGCAGTGAACAAAACTGGGTACAACCTGATTTAGACGCGCCAGTTGTTAAAGCACTTGATGGGCAGTCTGTTAGCTTACCTGGTTTTGTTGTACCTCTTGAAGGCGATAGCGAACTTATCACCGAGTTTTTATTAGTCCCTTACTTTGGTGCCTGTATTCATGTGCCCCCGCCGCCGCCAAATCAGCTGGTTCATGTGACCATTAAAGGCGGTGTCCCTATCGATAGCTTATACGATGCGATTGTTGTAACGGGTATTATTAAAACGCAAACTTGGTCTGGCGAAATCGCCCAAGTAGGTTACACAATGCAAGCTGTCGGTGTTGCTCCTTTTGAGCTTTAATTCTTAAAATACAGAGCCCACTCTATAGTGGGTTTTTATTTTGTTCTATCAACCACCCGTTCTTATATCTCGTTCAAGTTCAGACTGCGTTTTCACTGGATGACAAGTCGACTTCACCGTGCTCTTATTGCTTTCATCTTCGTCAGAACTAAAAATTGTGTAGCTATAGTCTGTTTCAACTTCACCACCTAAGCACTCATGCTCTGCAAATACTTCATCTCCATAACCCTCTGGCATTTCTTTTGACGCACACCCACTGAGGATCAGAAATGTTATTAAAATTGACATTACTTTCATATTAATCACCTTAAAAGAACACGTTATAAATTATAGTTCGTACTCAAAATGCCATGATGGAAGCTTGTTGAGTAATGGCAGAAGTGCTTTTTCTTTTCTTAAATCACGACGCTCTCTCTCCAACTGTTCTCGCTCTCGGCGTAACTCTTTACTTTGGCTACTTGACGGTTTATCACTCGTTAATTCATCACTAATAGATTGCAGCCGCCAATTAATATTATTAAGTCGATCATCTATCTCGGCTTTCCTTGCTTCAAATTGATAACGCTCATTACCTTCTTGCCATGCTTTTCTAAACTGTGTGTCATTACAAATCCCGTTATACGCATCGCCTCGTAAACCTAGGGTAAAGCCATTTTCAGGCTCACAAAAGGCTGCGAGCCCCTGTTTGTAACCAGCTTGATAATCATCTAATTTTGCAGTGATGCCAAATTCACTACAAGCAGATATGATTTCTCTGCCATGTTCAAATGTATACCCTTGCTCACCATGACTAAAGCCTAGATTTGTCCAATTGGCCTGTATACATTCATCCTGAGACAAAGAAGAGCATCCTGATAGCAATATGAAAAACAGTAAAAACAAGTAACGACTAGACATTATTTTTCCTAAAATAGCCAAACTCAACTAAGTACCTATTCTAGGGCGAGATAAAGGTAAAGTGAATAATAAAAATGTAACAAGCTATTCTAATAAACCTGAAATTTAGAATAAAAAACCTTGAAAGCATGCACTTTCAAGGTTTTATTTATAGCGTTTTACAGTTATTAAGTTAAGCAGTACCACCTACCGTTAACTGATCAATTTTCAAACTTGGCTGGCCTACGCCTACTGGTACACTTTGACCGTCTTTACCACAAACACCGACGCCTTTATCAAGTGCTAAATCATTACCTACCATAGAGATTTGTTGCATAACCTCAGGGCCATTACCAATTAAGGTAGCACCTTTAATTGGCTGGGTGATTTTACCATTTTCAATTAAATACGCTTCTGAGGCACTAAATACAAACTTACCCGAGGTGATATCCACTTGGCCGCCACCAAAATTGGGAGCAAACACGCCTTTTTTAACCGTGCTGATAATATCAGCTTGGCTATGCTCGCCGCCTAACATGTAAGTGTTGGTCATACGTGGCATAGGTAAATGCGCGTATGATTCCCGACGAGCATTACCTGTTGGGTTTACCCCCATTAAACGCGCGTTCATTTTATCTTGCATATAGCCTTTTAAAATACCGTTTTCGATAAGTACGTTATAGGCTGCAGGCGTGCCTTCATCATCGACATTAAGTGAACCACGGCGATCGGCCATAGTGCCATCATCAACCACAGTACATAGCTCTGAAGCAACTTTTTGACCTACTTTACCGCTAAACGCAGACGCGCCTTTACGGTTAAAGTCTCCCTCTAGGCCATGACCTACGGCCTCGTGCAACAACACGCCTGGCCAGCCATTACCTAATACCACTTCCATAGTACCCGCTGGGGCATCAATAGCTTCTAAGTTTACTTTAGCTTGACGAATGGCTTCTTCTGCAAAACCCATCCAACGCGGCTTACCATCTACCAGCTCTTTAAAGTAACCATAATCTAGGCGCGCACCGCCACCAGCACCGCCACGTTCACGACGACCATTCTTCTCTAGCAATACAGAGCAGTTTAAACGGATCAGTGGGCGAATATCGGTAGCAAAGGTGCCATCGCTGGCTGCAATTAATACTTCTTCGTATACCGCAGACATTGAGCTAATAACTTGCTCAGCATCAGGGGCTAATTCGCGAATATAATTTTCAAGCTCACGTAACAAATTAACTTTATCGGTATCGCTCATACTAGAAATTGGTTGATGCGGTGCAAACTGCTGCTTTGCAGCCACGTCACTAAATACTTTAACCGCTTTATCTTCACCGGCATCGGCAATACTACGAGCAGCGGTGGCTGCTTTGTTTAACGCTTCAAGATTAATTGCGTCTGAATACGAGAAACCGGTTTTTTCACCGCTTACAGCCCGCACACCCACACCACGCTCAACGTTATAAGAGCCTTCTTTTACTAAGCCGTCTTCTAATACCCAAGACTCATGATGGCTCGATTGAAAATAAAGATCGGCATAATCAACTTTGTGCTGGTGAATATAAGCTAATGTTTTTTCGAGTTCTTCTCGATTTAGCTGGCTGTCGTGTAATAAATGCTGTTCAACCGAATTCATAATAATGGCTCTCTAAATCGTTGGTGAGATTGCAACGGCATATCTCGTCTAATTTTGTGTAACTGGTTTAAATCTACGGTGCAACTAATAAAACCAAGCCCTGTTGATTTTTCACTTAATGTTTCACCCCAAGGCGATAACATGAGGCTGTGACCATAAGTTTGCCTACCGTTTTCATGCGTTCCATATTGCGCTGCAGCAATAACATAACATTGCGTTTCTATAGCTCGCGCTGCAAGTAGCGGCTGCCAATGCGCTTTACCTGTTGGAACAGTAAACGCACTGGGTACTAATATAATTTCGGCGCCTTTGCGAACTAAGGCATTAAATAAACCAGCAAAACGCAAATCATAACATACTGTTAAACCAATTTTACCAAAGGGCGAATCAACAACCACAACCTCATCGCCGGCTTGAGTAAAATCGGATTCTCGGTAGCTGCCGGTCTGGTCATCTACCTCAACATCAAATAAATGTATTTTGTTATAGCTTGCAACAATATCGCCTTGATTATTAAATAAATGAGAGGCGGCGTAATACTTATGCTGGTTATATGGCTCTGGTAACGTGCCAGCGTTTAACCAAATGTTGTGTTTACGGCACAATTCACTGAGTTGCTGTTTGTACTGTTCAATGCGCTGTGACACTAAAAGCGTATCACCTGCGTGTTTACTAAACACTAAAAATGCTTCTGGTAAACACACTAGCAGCGGACGAGCTGTCGGTAAGGTTTGTAATGCCTGTTTTAATTTTGCAATATTATCATCAGGGTTTAAGCCTGAGCACATTTGCAATGCGATAATCGCAGGAGATGAGTTTATGTGTTGTTTATTCATTGTGTGGCGCTAACCTCGGCATCTTTAAGTTTTAACTCTGAGGATGCTTGTGGCTGGTTTTGTGCTGCTTGCGGTAAAGTCACCTCTCGACTCTTACGATCTAACTCTTGTACCTGAGGATCGTTCATTTTGCCTGTTACTTTAAAGTTGATCTCTGAGATCACTCGGGCAGAATGAATCACTTTATCAATTGCTAAAGCTGCAAGCCCCGTTACTGGATTAACCATCCAAGCCACAATCACCGGAATGCTCGAGGTTACTTGTGGTGCCACGGCTAAGTCGTAGTCAATTTCGAGAGTATTTAAATTTGCATACCCTTTTATAGAGAGATCGGCAGGTACCCCATCCATTTTAGTATCTTGGGTATAGGCAATGCCTTTATCTATCTGCATGGTGCCTTGCATGCTGTTATAAAAAAAACCTTTAGAAAATACATCTCTAAAATCAAGCTTTAGCTTACGCACTAATGAATCAAGGCTCAGTAATGAGAATACGCGTGCACCTCCATCACTGATTTCAGTTAAATGGCCTTCGCCTAAATCCCAGCTAATTTCACCATCTAAACTGGCAATGTCTAAATCATAAGGTGCCGCTTGCCAATTTAGCTGATAATTTAGATTGGCGTTTGAGTCTTTAATAGTGGTGGTAATATCAAACTCATTAAATAAGGCGCCAATATCATTACTTTTAAGTTCACCGCTCATCGCCGTTAGGCCATTCTGCCATTGCCCTTTAGTCCGTAATATATGGTCGCCCTTATCAACCACTAGCTCAGAAATAAGCAGCTTTTTACCATCGCCTAACAATGAGGCGCTTACCTTATCAAGCTGATAATGACTTACTTTACAATCGGCACATTCAAATTCAATAGCCGGTAATTTTGTAAGCCATGCAAGTTGTTCAGGGGTTGATTTTTCGCTCGGTTGCTCTGATTCTGTATCTAAAAAATTAAGCCTTAAATAATCGCTATTAATTCGAATCGGCTGACTTGATTGCCCGCTAGGTATAAATACTTCGGCTCTTAACTCTTTGGCATTGAGCTTTAATTGCAAATTATTATTTAGGGGCGATAAACGCATATCAAAATCATTAAACTGCATGCCACTCACGTTAAAAGAGTTAATATTCGCAACCACTTCATGTAAAGGCGGCATCACGCCCGTCGAGGCACTGTCAGACTGCGCTTTAGCTACATTAATAATTTGATCAATTAAATCAACCCAAGGTAATAACTCACTTTGCGTTAAATTAATACTCACCGCTAAATTTTGTGAGTTAAGCCCTAAATCTTTTTCACCGATAATAAAATGAGCGTTGGTAAACTGCGATTGAGTATTGTCTAGAATGGCATTGAAATAAAATAACTCATTAATATTTGCAGTGATCAGATTAGAGATATCATCACCTTGAATAACCGCACTCAGAGGCCAAATTTGCTCACTGCTTTTTGTATATACTCCTGGCAAGGAACTATTTAAGCCAATAAGTGGCGATTCAACTTCGGCACGATAGTTAAACCCTTGCTCGGTAAAATTAAGCTCTAAAGCAATATCAACGTCACTTTGCCCGCTTAAGTAACCATCTAAAATACCTTGACCATGGTTTATGAGTGTTTGCGCATCAAGCTGAGCATTTATATTTATATTAGCGCGATAATCCTCTGCGTTTGCGTCACTAGTGTAGTTAATCGTTAATGGCATACCAAGCCATGTAGCCGTAGCATCGGTGAGGTTTATTTGTTGATTATTAAAGCTAAGTTCACCCTTTAAATGCTCAAGCGAAATACCGGGAGCAGAAATATAAAGAGGTGAGTCGAGTAAATTAACCTTACCAGTTACACTCGCTCCGCCCTCAAATTGTGAACCGATTAGCAATTCAATGTTTGCGCTGGCAAGCCCCTGTCCTTGCACAACATTAAAAATATCAGCTAATGGATTTGCTAAAGGCGTGGCGACAAAAAAATCGTGCATTTTTTCAAGCTCAGCTTGCTTATCAATACTAACCACCAATGGCGCATCGCCCATTAAGTCATCAATACTCACATGTACACTACTGCCAACGTCAAGGTTTACCAGTTGGCCTTGCTGGCTATAAATATCCATTCGCTCATTTGCAAAATGCAGCTTTACACTGGCATTTGTGACTGCTTGCCAAGCCGGATCGAATTGATAGGTAGCATTATCTATTTGCGCTAAAACATCAAACTGCCCAGAACCATCGTCAAATGGAAAGCCTGATAATGGACCAGAAAATAACACCTGGGCATTTGTTACTTCACCTGATTTTATTGCGCCATTTAAATAACTAACTAACTCAGGGCTCATTAACGTTAAAGGAAAATAATGACCGGCAATACTGGCATCGGGGGCAAATGCTTCGGCATATAAATCTAAGCGAGGCGTCTTACCTAAACTTAATTTCATCTGTGCACTTAAGGTCACTTCATTGTTATCAAACCACAGGTTATCACTACTAATATGCCAATCGCCTGAGCGCTTAGCTAAATCTAATTCAATGTTTAGCTGGTTATAGTCAATATTATTACTAAAACTAGCACCTGTAATTAAGTGGCTGTTTTCACCAAAAATAGTGATCCGGCCATATTGCTGATTAACCAATCCATCAACCCTTAAGGATTGAGCGGCGGGTACGGCGTTTTTTTCTTTCCAGCTAATTTCATCGGCTTCAAACCACAACTGCCATTGCTTTGCATCGGCAAACTCTAGATACGCGTTTTTTATTTCACCACTGGGTTGGCGAGCTAAAAAAGGAGTTAAATCAGTAAAATTAGTTAATTCTGCTAAATCATTTAATAGGGCTAAATCGAGTTGCTGCAGCCATATTTTATTTTGCTTGCCTAATAAAGCTTCAAATTCGAGGCTAGGCCACGTTATTTCGTTGGTACTAAACGCTAAGCCGGTACTTTTTAACCGCCAGCTATTTTGCTCAGGGTATAAATGAAATCCCCCTTCACTTAGGCTGACCTTTTGTGTTTGATCATTGAGTTGCCAATTTACCGCACTCGGTAACCACTGTACTTTTACGTCACTTACTAAGCCTTGCTCTAGCCTAAGCCATGCTTGTAAGTTTAAATCACTATGCAGTTGCTGCTTTTGAGTATTTATATACTGGGCCAACCAATTTGACACATCAACCTGATTAGCCTGCACATATAAATCGCCCACCATTTGCTCTAAGGTTTCACCTTTGAGCGCAATACGGGCATCAAAATTACCCACAGAAATTCCCGGTAACGCTAGGCTACCGCTACCAAGATGCTGTTTATCTTGGTTTTGCCATACAATGTTTTCTAATAATAGTTTACGTTCTTTGTTATCTTCTAGTACAAAGCTGATGCTGGAGTTTTCTATTGCAAAGTGACCGGTTTCGCCTAAAAACAGTCCTTCTATTAGTTCTTTTTGCTCAAATGAAACTTCATCTTGATTACCAGCAAATAAATTAGCGACATTAACCTTGGTATGAAAGCCATTGATCACAAAGTAATTTGATTTAAGCTGCAGCGACTTTAAACTTTCCCAAAGGTTTAGCTCTAAACTGGTTTTAGCTATGGTTAAAGAGATAGGGGCTGTTTGGTTGTCTTTAAATGATAATTCTTCGAGTACTAAAGCGGGACCACTGCCTTGCCAACTTGCTGATATAGCACCTATAGATAAACTAATATCAAACTTATCATCAAGGTAGCTTTCTATATCTCCTTTATAATCGTTTGCGTAGGGTAAGGTGTATTTTAAAATAGAAACAATCACGGCCAGTAGTACTAAAATTACAGCACTTATTTGCCATAATTTTCGCACACAATAAAAACAGGCCGCTTTAAATTTCATTACATCATTACCACATCAAACTGCTCTTGGCTGTATAAACTTTCAGTTTGAATATTGACCTGCTTTCCAATAAATAGTTCTAATTCGGCGAGGTTATGATACTCATCATTTAATAGCGCTTCACAAACTGCAGGCGAAGCATACACTACAAACTTATCTGCATCGTAAGCGCGATTAACACGTACTATTTCACGAAGAATTTCATAGCAGACTGTCTCAACTGTTTTTTGTGAGCCTCGCCCTGAACATGCTGGGCATACATCACACAATACATGTTCTAGGCTTTCGCGGGTACGTTTGCGGGTCATTTCAACTAAGCCTAATGCCGACAAACCATTGATATTAGATTTGGCACGATCTTTATCGAGTGCAGATTCTAATGAGTGCATTACACGGCGTTTATGCTCATCGCTTACCATATCAATAAAGTCGATAATAATAATACCGCCCAAATTGCGCAGCCTTAGTTGACGAGCAATAGCAGAGGTTGCTTCTACGTTGGTATTAAAAATAGTTTCTTCAAGGTTACGGTGACCAACAAAAGCGCCTGTATTTACATCAACAGTGGTCATCGCTTCAGTTTGATCTATGATCAAATAACCACCCGATTTTAAAGTAACTTTACGATGCAGTGCTTTTTGAATTTCACTTTCTACATCAAATAAATCAAAAATGGGGCGCTCACCTGGGTAATACTCAAGCACTTGTGATAACAAAGGCACAAACTCTTCAGTAAACAGCTTAAGCTCTTGGTAGGTAAGCTTAGAGTCAACACGGATGCGCTCCATATCTTCACCAACGTAATCACGTAACGTTCTAAAGGCAAGTGTAAGATCTTCATGCAAGATACTGGCTTTGCTTGTTTTTCTGCGTCTAGAGACAATTTTATCCCAGAGCTTTTTTAAAAAAGCTGCATCGTGTCTCAGCTCCGCTTCACTTGCGCCTTCAGCAGCTGTTCTGACAATAAAACTACCGTTTTCATCGCCGTATTCGGCTACAATTTTTTTCAGCCTTGCACGCTCTTCTTCCGTTTCGATACGCTGACTCACCCCAACATGTGTCGCATCAGGCATAAACACTAAATACCGTGAAGGTATCGTGATATCAGTGGTTAAACGTGCCCCTTTGCTACCCAAAGGGTCTTTAACCACTTGCACCATAATGTACTGACCTTGGCGAACCAGTTCACGAATATCTTGGACTTTTTTAATCGGCTCGTCGTCAACGCCCTCAACAATAGAGGCACTATTAACGATATCTGAAGCGTGTAAAAAGGCGGCTTTCTCTAGGCCTATATCAACAAAAGCGGCTTGCATACCTGGTAACACGCGGCTTATTTTACCTAAGTAAATATTACCCACGATACCTAAGTTACCAATACGTTCTAGCTGAATTTCTTGTAATACACCGTTTTCGATTAGGGCAACGCGACTTTCACTTGGCGTGACATTGATCAGTAGTTCTGTACTCATGCTACCCTCTTAAGAATGTATTTAATAATTGTTCTGTCTCATATAAAGGTAAGCCGACAACGGCAAAATAGCTACCCGAAATATGCGTTACAAAGCGCCCACCTACCCCTTGGATACCGTAACCACCGGCTTTATCTTGAGGCTCGCCCGTTTGCCAATAAGCATGTATTTCTTCATCACTGAGCGTTTTAAAGGTGACATCTGTACTGACCACACAACTGAGTACTTTATCTGATGTAGCAAAAGCGATGGCAGTTAACACTTGGTGCGTGTTCCCTGATAAGCGCTTTAAGGTTTGAGTAAAATCGTCTTTATCTCGAGGCTTACATAATGATTGGTTATCCATCACCACCACAGTATCACTACCTAGCACTGGCCGGTCAGTATAACCTTGCTCTACGCCCATTTGCGCCTTTAAACGCGCTAAACGCTCTACATAGTCATGCGGGCGCTCATTAACAAACTGGCTTTCATCGGCATCAACACTAAACTGTGAAAATTCAATACCCAATTGGGTTAGAAGCTCTTTACGACGGGGAGACGCGGAGGCTAAATATACTGCGCAAGTCATTATCTGATCCTAAAATGTCTACGGTATTTTCGAAGTAATAAAAATACCCATATCCAGCTCAACATGCCTGTTAATACAGGCCATAAGTAATGTGGGCTAAAATAAACGCCAAGTAAAAAGTGATTTAACCAAAACTGCATTAAGTGGTAAAGCGTTAAGAACAAGCCTATAAGTAGGCTTTGTTGCCACAATGAAAAATTGCGAATTTTTTGGAAGTTACTTGCAGTAACAAAAATACACACTGAATAAGTTAAGGAATTAACACCCAATGAGGAGCCTGTTGCTAAGTCAATTAATAACCCAACAACCCAAGCAGTCCCTATATTTAGTCGATGCGGTAAAGCCAAAGACCAGTACATAAGCACCAACAGCACCCAATCAGGACGAAATGGTTCAAGTGAAAAAGGTAACGGCATTAGCGCCATTACTAATGCAAAGAAAATACTTAATGCGATTAAGAGCATATGACGGTTAATCATCACCCATCAACTCCTGCTGATTTAGCCATAACACCACTAATAACCGAATTCGATCTAATTGAGCTATCGGCTCAGCAAATACTTGCGCAAAAGGTTGGCCTTCATCACGAGTTATTTCGGTGATCACAGCAACCGGATAACCTTCAGGAAAGGTACCACCTAGGCCAGAGGTCACCAGCACATCACCAATACGAACATCTAAGCTATGCGGCACATGTGATAGCTTTAGCACGTTAATTTTACCGATACCTTCAACCACTGTGCGCACATCGTTTCGTAATATACGCACCGGTGTTGCATGGGTGGTATCTGTAATTAACAGCACCCGCGAGGTTGTTGAACCAACTTTAGTCAACTGCCCGACTAACCCCATATCATCAATCACCGCTTGGCTTTCGCTTAAACCATCGGTGGTTCCCCGATTTATCACCACTTGGTGACTATAAGGATTTGAATGAACAGAAAGTACTTGAGCAATAATTTTACGATTGGTGTGTTTAGAGGAAGAGCCAAGTAATGCACGAAGTTTTTGATTCTCTTTTGCTAAAAACTCATACTGCTGGATTTGCTCACTTTGCAATACTTGCTTCTTTTTGAGTGCTTCGTTTTCGGTTAGTAACTGCTCACGGGTATGCAAACTTTTGGCGCTAAAGCTAAATACTTCGTAAGGTAGGTTAGCAACATAAATAAGTGGACTGACCAACGTATTCAAACTAGTACGAATGTTCTCGCCACCTTGCGTGTACTTGTCTCCAAGGATCAATACGATACTCAAAAGCACTGCGACAAAAAGTCGCAGTTGCAAAGAAACCGTTTTTTCAAACATTGATTTCATTAATCGTAACTAAAAACGTCACCACCGTGCACATCAATCATCTCAAGTGCCTTGCCGCCGCCACGTGCAACACACGTAAGTGGATCATCAGCAACAACCACTGGAATGCCCGTTTCTTCCATTAGCAGGCGATCTAAATCCTTAAGTAATGCGCCGCCGCCAGTTAACACCATACCATGCGCTGAAATATCAGATGCCAGCTCAGGTGGAGACTGCTCAAGCGCCACCATGACAGCGCTTACAATTCCCATTAGTGGCTCTTGTAATGCTTCTAAGATTTCATGCGAGTTAAGCGTAAACGAACGAGGAACGCCTTCTGCAAGGTTACGACCACGCACTTCTATCTCTACTGGTTCGTCTGTTTTAAATGCCGATCCAATTTGGTGTTTAATATTCTCAGCGGTGGCTTCACCGATTAAGCTACCAAAGTTACGACGCACATAATTAATAATGGCTTCATCGAACTTATCACCACCAATGCGTACTGAAGATGAATACACAACACCATTAAGTGAAATAATAGCGACTTCTGTTGTACCGCCACCAATATCAACCACCATAGAACCCGTTGCTTCAGACACCGGTAAACCGGCACCAATTGCAGCTGCCATTGGCTCTTCGATTAAGTAGACTTCGCGAGCACCTGCACCCATCGCTGATTCACGAATTGCACGCTTTTCAACTTGGGTGGCTCCACAAGGAACACAAATAAGCACGCGTGGGCTTGGGCGCATAAAATTATTATTGTGCACTTGTTTGATGAAGTGCTGTAACATTTTTTCAGTAACATAAAAATCAGCAATCACACCGTCTTTCATTGGACGTATAGCTTTAATATTACCAGGCGTACGGCCCAACATTTGCTTAGCTTCTGTACCTACAGATGCAACACTTTTAGGTCCACCAGCACGCTCTTGACGAATAGCAACAACTGAAGGTTCGTTTAATACAATACCTTCTTCTTTTACATAAATTAGTGTGTTGGCTGTACCTAAATCGATCGATAGATCGTTTGAAAAAATACCACGGAGTTTTTTAAACATGAGGCTGGATGACCTTTGAAATTCGTTCTTATTGTAGTTGCGCTTACTTTAACATTCTCAACACAATGAGCAATGTAAAGCGCAGCCGTCTTTGTAATCATTAAAAAGAGGAAGCACCGCTTCCCCATTAAATATTATCGTTCGCTCATTAAGCGAAAGCCAATATAATTAGCTCTAAAATCTGGCGCTAAAATTAAACGCGTTGATGCACGAGCAAGGCTAGGGGCAAAATTCCATGCACCTCCGCGAACGACGGCATCTTTTTTATTCCCTGTGCTACTAGTCCATTCCCATACATTGCCTACAGTATCGTATAAGCCAAATGCATTTGCAGAAAAAGATCCAACGGGAGCCGTGCGTTTATTCGACCACTCGCTACCACACCAACCACAGTTAGCTAGGTTTTTACCAATTTCGTTACCCCATGGGTACTCTGTCTCAGTGCCTGCACGCGCCGCATATTCCCACTCAACCTCAGTAGGTAAACGATACGTTTGCGCTGTTTTATCAGAAAACCATTCAGCGTAAGCAATAGCATCATTTTTTGTCAAACACACAGCAGGAAACTCATTGGTTTGCTCAAATCCTGGAGCACGCCAATTTAAGCTTGCTTCCCAAACAGGTTCGCCGTTGAGGTAATATGCGCAACCTTTGCCTTTTTCAGCTTCGGTTTTATATTGCGTTTCGTTTACAAACGCTTCAAATGCGCCAACAGTCACTTCTTTGCTCTGCATAGCAAAAGATTCACTAATCGTTTTTTCAACCACGGGGCGTTCATTTTCAAGCCCATTGCCGTTTATATCACCCATTTTAAATTTGCCAACGGGGATCATCACTGCTGATGGGTCCACCATAGGTGGGCGTGTATCAACTTCCATTCCTTTTGGGCAATCTGCTTGTATTATTTGCTCTCGCTTTTTAGTCGGTGCAGCAATCGACTCTGACTTTTTTTCCAACTGAGCAAAAAGCGTTCGCGTTTTCTTTAAGTCAATTCGCGCTTTATAAGGGATGTAACCCTCTTTGCGTATTTCTAATTTATGCAAACCACGTGGTAAGTTCGTCACCAAACGAGTAGAACCTACTCGAATATCATTAATAAATACTTCATCGCCGTGTACATTAGAGCGTAAGGTTAACTGAACTAATTGATCTTTCTTGTTCTCAGCGACCACTTTAGGCTTTTTATTAACTGTTTTAGCGACAACGGCAGCGGCTTTATTATCCCCATTATCGCTGAATGTTAACTGACTATCAGAGAAAGTAGTGCTATAAGCTGGCTGATAAGTATTTGCCAGCGGGGTACCATACTCTAAACAAAAACTATTATTCACACTAAGTAAGTGACATAAACGACTGCTGTTTACATCTCCGCGCATAGTAACGCTTAAATTGACGTTGTAATCACCTTGCCCGCTAAATGCGCTCTTAATCACGTGACTACTTAAAATTTGTACTTGTGCCCCAGCCATGTCTCGCTTAGGTTCAACAAGACGTTTTTCTGTAAGATTTTCAAATATTTGATCTAAAAAACGTTTAGTTGCCTTTTTCAGCCCTATTTGCTGACCGCTCTGCTCACATGCCGCCAGTGTTTCAGTGCGCTTACAGTTAATGGTATGGTCAACTTCAAGCGTACCCTCTCGGGTAAATTCATTGCGTAATCGCTCTACACGCGCCGTAGTATATTGCACTTTTAAGCTTTCAATCGTGTTTTGAAGTGCATGTTTATCAGCGCGAATTTGCTCAATATCTTTTAGATGGGATGCAATTGCCGCCAATTGCATAGAAATATCATTTTTATTTTGTTCTTGATCAACAACGGCTTTTTGATAACGCGATTGTGCAGAGGTAATGTCTAGCGACGGATTATCAATTAAACGCCGATACATATCATTCATCGCCTCCAACGCTTGGTTTTTTTCTTTATCAAGCTGTGTGGAACGCGTTCTCAGCAATTCAAGTTGTGTTTGAAGTTGGTTCTCTTCTTTTAAATATTTGTCGAGCATCGTCGTTGAACGAGTGTATTCTGTTTGTTTCGTATTAATCTCTGATTCAATTCTGTTTACAGTAGTTGTATCTTGTGCAAATACTGTGCTTGCAAAAAAGCTAGCAGAAATTAACAGAGATAAAGGAGCAATTCGCATATATTCCAGTCCCAAAAAAGCGGCAATTATTTGGTTATTATTATTTTTTATAATAAAACCTTATGCTATGTACTTGAAGCACAAAACACAAGCTTTGTTCATTTATTATCTCAGTTTACAACTATTATCCCGCTTCATGCCAGTAAATAACCGTTTCATTTGTACTAAATAGCTAATTTATTTAACAACACCGAGATTTATCTGCATTTTACGCTATTAAGATGCCAATTTAGCCGCGTATTCATATTTTTTAGTTTGCTTAAGTAATAAAAACTGAGTCAAAATAACGCTATTACACAGCACATTCATCATGTAACTAATGAAAAAGAGCGATAATGCCAATACCATTCAGTATTAATGAACATAGCTATTTACAAACAATTACCAGTGAATTACTAACAGACAAGAAAATAACTTTAACTATTAAGCGCGATGATTTATTGCATCCACTTATCAGCGGTAATAAATGGCGAAAGCTCAAATACAATTTAGTTCGTATGCAACAACTGGGTAAATCTGAATTACTTACATTTGGTGGTGCTTTTTCAAATCACATTCATGCGTGCGCCGCTGCTGGTAAAGAGTTTAACTTAACAACCCACGCAATTGTGCGCGGCCCACAGCTTGATCTAAATAATCCTACTCTAAAATTTGCACAGCAATGTGGTATGCAGTTACATGCAGTCAATCGTATAGAGTACAAACAACGACATGATGAAGCCTATTTAGCCGCATTACAGGCACGCTTTCCAAACGCATACATTCTACCTGAAGGAGGCACTAACGAGTTTGCTATAGAGGGATGTAAAGAGCTTGCTCAGAGTTTACCTGAGCACGACTACTTAGTCTGTCCAACTGGCAGTGGCGGCACCTTGGCTGGATTGATAGAGGGCAGCTCAAATAAAATCAACCTACTAGGGATTGCTGTTTTAAAGCAAGCCGACTACCTGCGGGACGAAATACGCGCTCTTAGCCCTAAAGCAAAATCACAAAATAACTGGCAACTACTTACGCAATTTCACGGTGGTGGATATGGTCGTTTTACAGCTGAGTTATGGCAGTTTTGCCAACACATGCAGCATCAACATCAATTACCCTTGGAGCCTATTTACAGTGGTAAAATGATGTACGCACTTTGGCAGCTCATCAATAATGATTACTTTGCCCCTAACAGCAAAATTATTGCAATACATACTGGTGGGTTGCAAGGTTTAGAAGGGCTAAAATATCGCAAATTAGTGTAGAGTATATTTAACTTGTTAATTGCTTAGCATTAGTGAAATGCGACTTGAGTATAATTGGGGAGTAATTTAGAAAAATATCCTCCTTGCGCGCCGCTAATGCCTATTACTTTTAAAAGTTGCAGCTCCTGAGGCGTCTCTACATCAAGTGCAAAGACTGACAAGCTCAATAATCTACTTATATGCACAATCCCCCTAACGTATTTTTGTTGTGAATTACTGCGCTCTATCCCATGGACAAGTTCAGAAGCTAAGTTAAGTCCTGATATTTGTTTATTAAGCGTAAACTTAAAAATATTTTTACTGTTTCTCACATCATTAATTACAATATTGCAGTTTAGTGCCGCTATTGCTGCAAAAGCGCCTTGCAAACGTAATTGATTATTTAAGAATTCTGATTCATTTATAGAAAATTGCAGTGTATGTTGGTTTTTTAAGTCATTGATATAAGCAGTTAACCAGCTCCAAAACTCGTTATTAAACCAGTTTTTAGGATGTAACTTAATACTAATAACTGACGATGATTTATCTATAAGCAATAGTTTTTTAACTTGCATAACTACCGCTTGATCGTGCAACAGCGCCTCACCTTCGCTATAAAATTGACTGATACTTTCTTGATTAAGTAATTGTTTATTTCCCCTGTCATTACTTTTAATTGATACGTAATGCTTAATAATAGCGCCGCTATCGAGCTCGTATACTGGTTGAAATAAAATAGCTAATTTTTGCTTTTTAATTCGTTGTGATATTGAGTGTCTATCGAGCTTTTGGACATGACCATAATTTAACGCTAATTGGTGATAATGCTTAACTCGATTTTGCTGCGAGAGAGTAAGTGCCGACTTTGCCAACTGATACACCATAACCTGATCAGCCTCGGAATAATAAGTACATAAACCTACTTTTACATGCCTCTGTGCAGTTCTTGGCGCCAATACATGAGCGGCACTTACAATGCATTGATGTAAATATTTAGCGCAATTGAGTTTATCAATTGCATCAATCCCTTTGAGAGTAAAAGCGAAATTGCCTGCAGTTAATAACTTAACGGATATTTCAGTCGTATTAATAAAGTCTTTTGCCAATAAGACTTTAAGAGTCGCTTGTAAGTCAGTGTTTGCATCAAAATGGCATTCACACTGAATAAGTGCAAATACATTATATTTAATTGCTTCCTGCACATTAGTTGTCGCTATGGGAGCGAGCTGTAAAGAACTCACTTTGGGTGCATAACGTACTTTCTTATTATTAAAGTGCTGCTGACGTTTAGAGGTCATTGTGCTGTTTTTTATTGTTTTAGGCTTTTTAAAACGTCGAATACAAAGCATAGCGAGCAAAAGAACCGCGTTTATTATTAAAAACAAATAGCTATAGCTATACCAAACTGGCCATGAGTAGAGCAAAATTCCTTTTGAGTTAGCGCTAAAATAATGTTTTTGTTTTTCTATATAAATAGAGTTTTTATTAGGGGCGAGCGTAAAAGGCGTATTTGCAATAAGTTGTTTTTCATTGGCCAATGGCTGTTGCAATTGCTTCGCTAGCTTTAAACCAACTTGCTCGTTTTGATGCTGTAAAACCAAACTTAAACCGCTATTAATAATCACTAGCAAGGCGATACACAGAGCATAAAACAAAGCATTTGAATAATTGGTAAAGTGAAATTTACTGACTTTCATAACCCACCGGCACATCAAATAAGTTATTAAAGTGTTGTCTACTATTTGCAATTGTACAAGCCAACAATAAAAGTTTAGCGAAGGTTTAAAAGTTAGTACTTAATGTTTATAAACATTATATTTAGCCTTCAATTAGTTAACTAAACAGCTGTCATTATTTATATATTAGTTTGAACAAAGGAGGGCTTGGCTTAAAAAATAAAAACACCAGTATCACAGTGCTTTTTACACATTCATATGTTTACTTTAGGAAGTGTTTATTCAGATTTAAAAACTGTAGAAATGGAATACGGTCATTTTTTTAATAAAAAAGCCGCTTAATAGCGGCTTTCTAGAAAACTTTTAAACATTTTGCTTTTTGTCTTAGGTCAAAACGGGATATCGTCATCAAAGTCGATTGTTGGTTCCATAGGGTTTGATGCGCCACCTTGCGGTGCATTTTGTGGCTTAGGTGCAAACCCGCCTTGCTGTTGTGGTGCACTATTTTGTTGTGGTGCAAAACCACCTTGCTGCTGTGGCTGGTATTGGTTGTTTTGCTGCGGTGCTGGCTGCTGAGCAGGTGCAGATTGCTGCTGTGGAGCATAACTGCCTTGCTGGCTATTTTGGCCTTGGTTATTTTGACCATAACCACCGCTTTGTTGCCCGCCTTGGTTGCCTTGATAGCCACTACTTTGTTGACCACCTTGGTTACCTTGATAGCCACCACTTTGTTGATCGCCACCGCGTGCACCTAGCATTTGCATTTGACCCGTAAAGCCATCGACAACGATTTCTGTGGTGTATTTTTCTTGGCCTTGTTGATCAGTCCATTTACGGGTTTGAAGTTTACCTTCTACGTAAATTTGTGATCCCTTGCGGCAGTATTCACCCACAATTTCAGCTAACTTGCCAAAAAATACCACACGGTGCCACTCAGTTTTATCAACCATTTGGCCAGTGTTTTTATCTTTATAGCTATCTGAAGTTGCTAAGGTAATATTTGCTACACCATTACCATTAGGCATGTAACGAACTTCAGGATCTTGCCCTAAATTACCAACCAAAATTACTTTGTTCACACCGCGTGCCATGGAACCATCTCCTATAAACGTTAGATTAAACCAGCCACTCTTCGGGCTTGGTCTAGGTCAAATTCTTTATCATTAATCTTTAAGTAGCTACGACTTTCATCGCGAACTACGGTTGCTTCTATTACGCCGGGTAAAGCAACTAACTGAGAAGCCAGTGTTTGTGCCTGCTCTTCAGAATCTAGTTGGGTCATTAAACTAATAACTTTGCTTTTCGGTGGGACTTGCATTTTCCACGCAATAATAAGCCATATTACCCCAACAAGTGCCGCCGCCGCAAACACAGCTTGCGTACTAGTTGTTTGTGCTACATACCCGCCAAGCATGCCGCCTAAAAAAGCGCCTAAAAACTGGCTCGATGAATACCCCCCCATGGCTGAGCCTTTTTGGCTTGCTGGAGCAATACGCGACACAAGAGCCGGCATAGTGGCTTCTAAAAAGTTAAACGCAACAAAATATAACAGCATACAAACCGCAATACCAACAACGCTGTTTGCCCACATAGACATACTTAACATGCTGACTATTAAAACCATAACAGAACCAATAAAGGCTTGTTTTTCTTTCTCTTTTTTAATCGCCACTATCATTACTGGCACCATTAAAAAAAACGCCAAAAATAAAACCGGAATATAAAGCTGCCAATGGTTTTCGGCCACTAAGCCATCTTTAATTAATTGGCTTGGTAATACTACAAAAATAGTCGTTAATGTTAGATGCAGCAATAATACGCCTGCATTTAAACGTGCCAGCTGTGGGTGTTTAATCAATTTTTTGATGTCACTAAAACTGGCAAGCGTATCGCCTTTAGGGGCTTTATTTATTGCACTGGGAACGAGCATAGTGACTATAAAAATACCACACACAGCCAAAATAGCCGTTAGCCAAAATACGCCTGCAATGCCCCACGAAGCTGCCACTATAGGCCCTAATAACATCGCAAACGCAAAGCTCATGCCGATGCTCATGCCAATCACCGCCATAACTTTGGGGCGCTGTTCATCACGGCTTAAATCTGATGCAAACGCTAATAATGCGCTGGCTATAGCTCCCATGCCTTGTAACGCACGCCCTACCGTCACCATTTGAATAGACTCTGCCAAAGCGGCAATTACCGAACCTAAAGCAAACACCGCCAAACCACCGACTATGACTTTTTTACGACCTATTTTATCGGAAAGTCTCCCCATTGGGATTTGTAATACGGCCTGAGTTAAACCATACGCACCAATTGCAAAACCAATCCAGATAGGTGAAAAGCCTTCAAGCTCTTGACCATAAATAGCTAAAACAGGCATCAGCATAAACAAGCCGAGCATTCTAAATGCAAACACACTCGCTAACGATACGGCAGCGCGTTTTTCTCGTGAATTAAGTGAAGATGCGGTCATTATATGCGTGATCTTACTGTGTTAAAAAATTAGGCAAGGATTCTATCACAAGCTTGGCAATAATTAATCGTCTATAACTAAGGATTTTTTCGATGATCAAGGATTAATATTGCAGCGTATTATGCGATACTGAACAAATAATTTTGGCAATAAACGAGATAGCATGGAAAACATTGAAGTCCGAGGCGCCCGCACGCACAATTTAAAAGACATCAGCCTAACCATCCCACGTGATAAACTAATTGTTATTACTGGCTTATCTGGTTCAGGAAAGTCATCACTTGCATTTGATACGCTGTATGCAGAAGGGCAACGCCGGTATGTTGAATCACTCTCTGCTTATGCAAGGCAGTTTTTGTCATTAATGGAAAAGCCCGATGTAGATCATATTGAAGGCCTTTCTCCTGCTATTTCCATAGAACAAAAATCAACCTCGCATAACCCACGTTCAACCGTGGGAACTATTACTGAAATCTACGATTATTTACGCTTGATGTTTGCACGCGTTGGCGAACCTCGCTGTCCGACTCATGATTTACCGCTCGCGGCGCAAACAATCAGCCAAATGGTCGATACCGCACTGGCGCTGCCTGAAGGCACAAAGTTAATGCTCTTGGCGCCTGTTGTTAAAGACCGTAAAGGCGAACATGTAAAGCTATTAGAGCAGCTTGCAAGCCAAGGCTACATTCGCGCACGTATTGATGGCGAAGTGTGCGACCTATCTGATCCACCACCACTAGATCTACATAAAAAGCACACAATTGAAGTCGTGGTTGATCGCTTTAAAGTCAAAGACGGCCAGCAACAACGTCTCGCGGAATCATTCGAAACAGCACTTGAAATGTCAGGCGGCGTTGCCAACATTGCGTTTATGGACGATAGCAATGCTGAAGAAATGCTGTTTTCAGCAAATTTTGCCTGTCCAACCTGTGGCTATGCGATGACAGAGCTTGAACCGCGTCTATTTTCGTTCAACAACCCAGTCGGGGCTTGTCAAAGCTGTGACGGTTTAGGTGTAAGGCAATACTTTGACCCTAATCGCGTGGTTCATAACCCTGAGATAAGTTTAGCTGGCGGTGCAATTAAAGGTTGGGACAAACGCAGCTTTTACTACTATCAAATGTTGCAAGCAGTTGCACAACATTACGACTTTGATTTAGATGTGCCTTATCAGGAACTAGCTAAAGAACATAAGAAAATTATTCTAGATGGCTCGGGTGATACTAAAATTGCATTTAATTACCGTAATGACCGCGGTGATTTAATTACACGTAATCATGTATTTGAAGGCGTGTTAAATAATATGAACCGCCGCTACCGCGAAACTGAATCAAACTCTGTGCGTGAAGAGCTAGCTAAGTATCAAACTAGTCAAGCGTGCCCTAGTTGTAAAGGTTCGCGCCTTCGCCAAGAAGCACGTAACGTATTTATTGGTCAAACTAACTTACCAACCATCACACATATGAGTATTGGTGAGGCAATGAGCTTTTTTGAAGGCTTGCATTTGACTGGGCAAAAAGGCCAAATTGCGGAGAAGATTTTAAAAGAAATTCGCGATCGTTTATCTTTCTTAATAAATGTTGGCCTAAATTACTTATCACTTGAGCGCAGCGCCGACACGCTCTCTGGCGGTGAAGCACAGCGTATTCGTTTAGCGAGTCAAATTGGCGCTGGATTAGTAGGTGTAATGTATGTTTTAGATGAACCATCTATTGGTTTACACCAACGTGATAACGACCGTTTATTAAAAACCTTAGTGCATTTACGTGATTTAGGTAACACCGTTATTGTTGTAGAGCATGATGAAGACGCGATCCGCGCGGCAGATCATATTATTGATATTGGTCCGGGTGCTGGTGTCCATGGCGGCCATGTTATTGCTCAAGGTACACGCGATGATATTTTAGCGAGCAAAGACTCGGTTACCGGTCAGTTTTTATCGGGGGTGCGTAAAATTGAAGTACCTAAAGAGCGCCATGCTACTAACGATAAATGGTTAGAGCTGTTTGGCGCTACCGGTAATAACTTAAAAAATGTTGATTTAAAAATACCCTTTGGCTTAATGACCTGTATTACCGGTGTATCGGGCTCAGGTAAATCTACACTCATTAACGACACCTTATTTAAACTCGCTCACACTGAGCTTAATGGCGCCACAACTGCAGAAGCGGCCCCTTACAAGTCAATTGCAGGCCTTGAGCACTTTGATAAAGTGATTGATATTGACCAAAGTCCTATTGGCCGCACACCGCGTTCAAATCCTGCAACTTATACCGGTATTTTCACCGGTATTCGTGAACTGTTTGCGGGTACTCAAGAAGCCCGTTCACGTGGTTACAAAGTAGGTCGCTTTAGCTTTAATGTTAAAGGTGGGCGTTGTGAGGCATGCCAAGGTGATGGCGTTATTAAAGTAGAAATGCACTTTTTACCTGACGTATATGTGCCGTGTGATGTATGTAAAGGTAAACGTTATAACCGCGAAACCTTAGAAGTACAATATAAAGGCAAAAACATCAACCAAGTGCTCGATATGACCGTTGAAGATGCCCATGACTACTTTGATAAAATACCGGCCATAGCACGCAAACTTAAAACCCTAATGGATGTTGGACTTTCTTATATCCGCTTAGGCCAAGCCGCTACAACACTTTCTGGTGGTGAAGCACAGCGAATTAAGTTAGCACGTGAGCTTTCTAAGCGTGATACCGGTAAAACGCTATACATATTAGATGAGCCAACAACAGGCCTGCACTTTGCAGATATAGAGCAGTTATTAGTAGTACTGCATCGTCTGCGCGATCATGGCAATACCATTGTAGTGATTGAGCACAATTTAGATGTCATCAAAACAGCCGACTGGATCGTTGATTTAGGCCCTGAAGGTGGTGCTGGCGGCGGTGAAATACTGATTGCAGGTACACCAGAAGAAGTGGCTGAATGCCAGCGCTCTCATACTGGGCACTACTTAAAACCGTTATTAAATAAATAACGGTAATACGCTTTAGATAAGGAAAGTCGGTGTTAAGGTATTTAAAAATTGCAAAATGGCGTGCTAATAAGCAGTTTAAGCAACAGCAAAAAAGCTGGCAACCACACCAAGTTAAACTGCTTAGCCATATAAAAAGCATATGGTTTAACCTTAACACCGCGCAAAAACTTTATCTGCTTGCGTTTATAACTCTAGCCATTTTTAAGTTAACGTGGCTATGTGCCACTATTACTATTATTGCGCTGATCATAGAATTTTGGCCTAAGTTTAATCAACTATGGAATTCACTCGCCGGTAAAGCACTTATTTTGGTATTTTATGCCAGTATTGCTAACTTTGTTTTAGCAAGTGCTAGTGGCATTGTAAATGAAGTCACTCAGGTATCAGCTAATCACTTTAATTACACTCATAACTTTGCCACTTTATTATATTTACCGCCTTGGACACTAGGAATAACTCTGGCAACACTGCTCGGCTTACAACTTATTTTGCCTTTTTACATCATAGTGTTATTACTAATCAAGCCATTTGGATCTGATCGCATAAAGTTTATTAGCCAAAGCTACTCACCACTTCTAACTGCATTAACCCGCTTTTTTTTAGCGACGGTAGTGTTTGTAAGTCTGATTGCATTTATTGATGAAAAACCGCCTGAAAAAGTATTAAACGATATAGTAAATAGCTTTGAAAATAGCCAATCGCTCGCAAATAAATCCCCCGCTGAGCAAGAGCAAGCCATAGAAAAATTGAGTGAGCAAATAGAGAAAAAACTCCCCTCTTCAGACAATGACGGCGCTCAGACAAAAACATTTGGTATTCGCTTAGAAGGCGAAGATGAGAACACTCAAACGGTTAGGCAGTTTTTAGATACTAAAGGCTACTTTGAACGTAGTAAGCGCTTAATTGCCATATTTGCCTATAGTTATGAAGCAGACAGTTATTCACGCTGTAAGAAATCAACAGAGAGTAAGTCAATCGAACTCAATGATTACGAAATTATTGAAATAACGCCTGATCAAAGCATGCCTTACGGTTATAAATTTATAGTTAGAGCCTGTGAGTCTGCCGGTATTTCTGCTACAAAACATTAAAATACAAAAAATGCCGCTAAATTAGCGGCATTTTTGTATCTGCAAATAAACGCGCTTATGGGCGTGGAATAAACCCAACCGCATCATAAACTGCTTTTAATGTAGTTTCTGCACGCGCGCTGGCTTTCTCGGCATAATGAATAGCGCTATTCGCTCCAACTAATTTGTACTATTTGCATATCTTTATACTTAGATCCCGTAAACAATATTTCATTGCTTTCGTTTACCTCAAAACCAATAGGTCGAAAGTCCACGTGTGTATCCTGTATGGTTTGATCTTGTAAATTTAGCCTAGCGATTCTAGAAATAGAATCTGAATAATAGAAATAGTTTTTGCTAATGCCATATGCAACTGACTTTTTGGCATTTTTAGGTAATTCCCAGCTTTGCCTATCTGAAAGGCGAATTAATTGATTATCATTGGTTACGTATCCGTTACCTTTACTATCTGAAATGAGTTTACTCGCTTTTATTCCTTCTATCACGCGTGTATCGCGGGTGAGTAAATTAAATTCTGCCAATATATTTTTTGAACCAAGTCGCTTAATATAAATAATGCTTTCGTTATTTTTTGACCAAATATAGCTTATTATTTTATGCTTATTAAATTCTTCTAACGGATAAAATTTTTGAGCGTTTACGTCATAAAGTGAATAGCTTTTATTTTTTATGAACATTATGTGCTGCTTATTGGAAGAAGCTCTGAGCATTCCTAATGCAAAAGTCGAAGGGGCATCATCATAATTAAAAAAGCTAAGTTGCTTTGTAAAACCATTTTGAGAGAGCCATAATTGACTGCTGCCAGAACGCTCAGATACGAAAACATGCGCAGGCCCTTCTTTATTAACTATTTCAATAATGTTGTAGTCGTCTTTATCACTTTTATAGAGCGTTTCATACTTAGGTGTATCGCCAAAAGGGTCTGTTGCTTTAATTAGCGAGTATGATTGGGTTTTATTCTCTGAATAAAAAAGACTATTGGCAGAGTGAACCGCTATATAATAAGGATTTATCTTTGGGGTTACTGTTAGCGTATGTTTAACAATGTTTTTTTCATCAAACATAATGGTTGAAAGCTCAGAACCTTCAAATACAATCACGCCTTTATCGTCAGCAAGCCAATCAAATGCAAAGCTAATCGTGCTTTTTTCTGCTTTAAATAACCGCTTGGTTTCATGGGTCTCAAAGTTATAACTAAATACAGAAAAAGGCTTACCCTTTTGACTAAGTATATATGCTATTTTATTACCAGAATGAGATAAACGCGGCATGATTACGCCATACATTACCCCTGGTGGTGGGATCACTATGAATTCTTTTTTAAGTTCTAAATCAAATTTATATAAACCTGAACCTTCATGCTCATTTTTATATTCGGTGTAATAAATATGTTCACCACTTTCGTCTACTTGCGCATAACCTGTATATCTAAGGTCACACTTTTTAATAGAGGTAGCCTCCCCAATAACAGGAAACTGGCTTAAATCAACAAGTACCATTTCGCACTTTTGCTGCTTTAAATTGGTAGCTTGTAATAGCACTGAGTGCTGGTTTAACTGCCATGATAAAATAGACACCTGAAAGCCTGGATAGGTAATTTCAATCTCTCGCTGATCTGAAAGACGCTTAACAAATGCATGCATTACGTCATTTTCAGGTTCTATATTAGTGTAAGCTAAAAACTGTTTATCAGAAGATACCTCGGGGTGAACCTCGCTGCCAATATTCCACGTACTTGCTACCTTATTTACCGTGATCTGTTTAATCTTTTCGCTAGAAGGTGCATTAATAAAAAACAACCCAAACCATACTAAAAAGCATATAAAAATAATGACGACTAAAGAATAGATCAAAAACTTTTTACTATTCGTTCTTTGAACCGGTTGAGAAGTAGTTGCAGTCACTACCTCTTCATTTTTTGCAGAAATATCCGGTGAGTCAGGCAAAAAGTTTACAGGCTCTTCAAAAACGCTTGCTTGCGTTAAGCGCTCTGGTATGACGGTTAGACTGTACCCTTTACGGTAATGCGTTTTCAAAAGCGGCGCTTTTTCAATGGGGTGAGCAAGCTGCTTTCTTAACTCTGAAATAGCACGATTAATCGCATTGTCGTCTACAAAGCTTTGCTGCCACACACTCTCTATTAGCGCTTGACGGGAAACGATTTGTTGAGGCTTATCTATAAAATACAGTAATAGCTTTACTAAAAGTGGGTCTAATTCCCTTTCCATGTTGTTTGAAGTAATCACACATCGATTACTAATAAATTGCCAAGGTCCGATTTGATAATTCATAGTGTTTACGTATTTTTATTTTTCACTAACCCTATCACAGGTACACTTTTTAATATAGTTAGGTGAATTAGAAACCTTATTTCTGCAGATAAGGTTTAAGGCTAACACTTTAATTTAAAACAATAAAAAAATAAAAATTCTTATGAATAAATCACTCACAACTAGATAAGCGACTCTCGGTAAATTCAGCGATATTCTTTAAAACGTCATCAACAAGCAGCTTACTGAACACGACTTTTAAATGTTAATTAAGCTGACTTTTAAACATAAAAAAGGTTTCATTATGAATAACGCAACTAAAAAAGTATTACCCGTAATTATATTAGCAACAGTATTTAGTACAGCCTCTGCAGTCGCTACAGAAAGCAAAAGCAACACGCTATTAGCTAATTCAGGGCAATGTGCAGCCGGTGAAATAGTCATCAATAGCAATCAAATAATTTATGCTACAAACACCGATTCACTCATTAAGCATGAAGTAAACACTGAAACATTATTTACTAGTATAGAGAATCAAATAACGGCCGACTTTGAATCTTCTATAAACAAGATGAACGCAAAAATTGATAGCAACCTTTCGAAAATAACGTCATCACTAACAACTTATATAAGCACTATTTTAACCAATCAATAATAAATAAAATTTCATTAAGGAAGTGTTATGAACGCATTTACTAAAAAAGTATTTTCAGCAACTGTATTATTGAGCAGCTGCTTATTAGCAACGACTGTGCAAGCACAAAGCTCAGTGTGGCAGGTAAGCAAAGGAAATGACTCATTATTTATTGGCGGCACAGTACACATTTTACCGAAATCAGAAATGCCTCTACCAGTGGAGTTTAACCACGCCTATAAACAAGCAGATACTATTGTATTAGAAGCACCAATACCTGATCCTAGCGATGCACAAGCACAAATGAAAATGTTGAGCGCACTATCCTATAAAAATAATGAAACATTGAGCCAAAAGCTAACTCCAGAGGTAAAGCTCGCATTAGAAAACAAGCTGGCTGAATTTGGTGCAAATCTGAATAAATTAGATAACTTTCGCCCAGCAATGGTTAGTATTGTGCTGATGTCGATGGAGTTGCAAAAACAAAATTTAATGGGTGAAGGCGTTGACGCTTACTTTACTAAAAAAGCGACATTAGATAATAAAGAACAACAATACTTAGAGACGATGGCATTTCAGTTAGAGTTATTTAAGACTATGGGTGAACATAACGAAAATGACTTTATCAAAAATAATTTAGCTGGGTTTGATAATTACGGTGTGATGTTTAAAAAATTACTCTCAGCTTGGCGTGAGGGTGATACACAATCGCTCTATACAGTAGCACTTGAACCGATGCAAAAAAATGATCCTGCAACTTATAAACAATTAATGACCGATAGAAACAATAACTGGCTAGTTAAAGTAGAACAAATGTTTAAAAACGATAAAAGTGAATTTGTACTTGTGGGCGCAGGACACCTCGCCGGAGAAGATAGCTTACTGACATTACTTGAGAGTAAAGGCTACCAAGTATCTTTAGTTGATATTAACAATACAACTTCCAAAACAACTGCTGAGGCCGATTGATGGATAAAACAGACAAGCAAGCAATGTCACTTCTATTTATATTTGGCTTTTTAATGTTAATCAGCGTGATATAAAAAATGCCGCTAAATTAGCGGCATTTTTGTATCTGCAAATTAACGCGCTTATGGGCGTGGAATAAACCCAACCGCATCATAAACTGCTTTTAATGTAGTTTCTGCACGCGCGCTGGCTTTTTCAGCCCCTGTTCTCATGATGTCATTGAGAAGTGTTTGATCTTCACGAATTTCTTTAAAACGTGTTTGAATTGGCTCAATCATGCTGACAACAGCTGCTGCGGTGTCTTTTTTCAAATGGCCATACATTTTGTCTTCGTATTCAGGGACTAACTCTTCAATTGAGCGCTTAGTTGCCACACTTAGTAGCGTAAGTAAATTAGATACACCTGGCTTTTCTTTGCGATCAAAGTAAATACGCGCTTGCTCGTCAGAATCGGTAACTGCTTTTTTTAGCTTTTTCTCAATCTTTTTCGGCTCGTCTAACATCATAATAAAGCCATTTGGATTTTCATCTGACTTAGACATTTTCTTCAGCGGATCTTGCAAGCTCATAACTCGCGCACCAAACTCAGGAATATAAGGTTCTGGCAGCGTAAAAATGTCGCCATATACATTATTAAAACGATTCGCAATATCACGAGTTAACTCTAGGTGCTGCTTTTGATCTTCGCCAACTGGTACTTTATCAGCTTGGTATAATAAAATATCAGCCGCTTGCAAAGCCGGATAAGCAAATAACCCCACATTAATATTATTAGCATGCGTTGCCGACTTATCTTTAAACTGGGTCATGCGATTAAGCTCACCCATTTGCGCATAACAGTTTAATACCCAGCCAAGTTGCGCATGCTCAGGTACCTGAGATTGTACAAATAATGCCGCTTTTTCTGGGTTAATACCGCATGCCGTATATAACGCAACGCCATCGAGTACACGAGCACGCAATAATTCAGGGTCTTGGCGTACGGTAATTGCATGCAAGTCTGCAAGCATAAAGTAGCTATCATATTCTTCCTGTAGCTTAACCCACTGGTTAATAGCGCCAACATAGTTGCCTATTGTCATACCACCGGTTGGCTGCATGCCACTTAATACTACTGGTTTACTCATGATTTTCCTTTATTTTTACTTAATTAAAAATGCTTAACGCTGTGTTAGTGTCGGTATTATAGCTAAGAAGTTATCGCATAGGTACTGCGGATTATAATCCGCTAACTGCTCTCCCTGGTGATACCCATAAGTAAGCGCTATCACGTCAATGTTAGCGGCTTGCGCTGCGAGTATGTCACTCTTTGAATCACCAATCATAATCGCTTTATCAGGCGTTATATTTAATGCATCGCAAGCAAATAATAGCGGCTCAGGTGACGGTTTTTTTGCCATGTCGTCACCGCAAACAATCACTTCAAAATGACTGCGAATAGCGAGCTTATCTAAAAGCATTTCAGTAAAGCGGCGTGCTTTATTAGTAATAAGTGCTTTAGGCATACCACTGAGGGCAGCAAGACCAGTTTCAACATGCTGATATAACACACTGTATTCACCGACCTGCTCACTGTAATGTTGATAAAACAGATTGATAGCTCGTTCGCTTAAAGCCTCATCGAGGTGCTCACTAATTTGCATATCGCCGCAAAGGGCTCGTTTAACTAACACCTCAATGCCATTACCTACCCAGCTTTCAACTAATCGCTGACTGACAATTGGAAACGCTAAATCGCTAAGTGTTAAATTTAAAGCCATATACAAGTCGTACACGCTATCAACTAGGGTGCCGTCTAAGTCAAAAAACGCTGCATCATATTTCATTATTCAACACTTTCTAATTGCTGACGCATCTCATCAATCACCGTTTTATAATCAGCCTGATTAAAAATAGCTGAGCCTGCAACAAACATATCTGCACCCGCTTCAGCCGCCGCGGCTATGTTATCTACTTTAATACCGCCATCTACTTCTAAACGAATATCACGTCCAGATTCAACAATGCGTTGTTTTGCCTCTCGCAGTTTCTCGAGTGTTTGTGGAATAAAACTTTGCCCACCAAACCCAGGATTTACTGACATTAATAAGATCACATCTACTTTATCCATTACGTGATCCAGGTAACTTAAACTTGTTGCAGGGTTGAACACTAAGCCTGCTTGACAACCTTCATCTTTTATCAATTGCAAAGTACGGTCAATATGCTCGCTCGCCTCAGGATGGAAGGTAATAATTGATGCACCCGCCTCGGCAAATTGTGGGATTAAACTATCTACCGGTTTTACCATTAAATGCACATCAATCGGGGCTTTAATCCCGTAGTCGCGAAGTGCTTTACATACCATTGGGCCAATCGTTAAGTTAGGTACGTAATGGTTATCCATTACATCAAAATGAACGACATCAGCACCTGCGGCTAACACTTTGTCGACATCTTCGCCTAATCGTGCAAAGTCTGCAGATAATATTGAGGGCGCTATTAAGTATTTTTGTTCACAGTTGAGCATCGCTAATCCGTTAATGAATAATTTATGCCGTTAATGTAACTTAATTAGCGAAGTTACCCAAGTAGCACCTTTAAAATAGCGCCAAATAAGTAATGTTAAAGCCTTATTGTGGCTATTCATGAAAAAGAATAACCTGCTGAGGATGTAGGCTTTATAATTAAAAAAGAATCAGTTTTTAAGCGGGGGCCACTCAGTATTTAAAACACAATACAAATAAACAATAACAAAAATAAAGTGTATTATTTAAGCAGTTTTTGTTATGCTGCGCGAAGAACTAAATTATTAGGTTTATATTATGCGTGCTTTTAAAATTGGATTATTAATCACGTCGGTAAGTGTTATTATTGGAGCAACATCGCTTTGCTCAAATACTGAGCAAGATTTAAGCTCTGCCAACATTTGTCTTCATAAAGAGCAAACCAATGCTATTAATAATAGCGCAACCCGTTGCATTCAAATTGAAGAAGATTCGTCTTGGGCCTCTTGGTTAACAGGCGATAGTCGTAGCGCTCAGTTTCATTACTTAGACTTGCTAGAGTTGTTAACGGGTACTGATGACAAACACAAGCCCTCTTCAATCAAGCCATTATTTTAATTAAATGCAGCACTTTTTTAGCGCGTTACAAAGCGTACTGGCTGCATTTTTTGGTGTTCAATCTGAAGATAAGCGCAAAACAGACTTTAAGTACCACTCTCCAATTACGCTGATAGCTATTGCCGTAGTACTGTTTGTATTATTTGTACTGGCTATTTATGCAACCGTGACTTCGGTGCTAAATACATAGCCATTAGCTCATCCACTTTATTTCGTGAACCGCCCTTTGGACTAATCGTACGTTTAACCTGAATTTTATCCAGTGATGCTTGACTGTAAATTTTGCGTGTCCACACGGTATCGTGGTTTGAAATAAGGACTGGCGTGTTATTCTCAAATGCCGCTTGCTCAGCCAAGTTAGCTAAATTAGCCTGATCATCTAAATTAAATCCGCCTTTAGCGTAAGAGGTAAAGGATGCGGTTTTACTTAATGGCACATAGGGCGGATCGCAGTATATCACCGCATTTTTAGGGACCAGTTTAAATACATCATCGTAGCCTAAGCAGGTAAATGTTGCTTTTTGTGCTTTGTTGGCAAAAAAGTACATTTCTTTTTCAGGAAAATAAGGCTTTTTATATTTACCAAAAGGCACATTAAAAATGCCCTTTAAGTTATAGCGACATAATCCGTTATAACCATGGCGGTTCATATATAAAAATAAAACAGCTCGCTCATACACATCGCTGCTTTGGTTAAACTGCACACGATAATCGTAATACGCATCTGGATGGTTATTTAAATCAACAAATAGTTTTTTTGCATCGCTAATAAACTCATCCGGCGAACGTTTAAGCTCTTTATATAAATTGATTAAATCAGCATTTATATCGTTAAGTACGTAGTGTTTAAAATTACTATTTAAAAACACTGAGCCCGCACCAACAAAAGGTTCAACCAAGGTATCTGCATGTTTACTTGCTTGATTTAGTCGCGCGTTAATATCTTCAACGAGGCTGTATTTTCCGCCAGCCCATTTAAGGAAGGCTCTACTCTTTTGCTGCATTGGCTCTTTACTTCAATTCGGTGTTGCGCGATTTTACACTAAAGTCACTGAGTTTACTGATCAACTCGTGCAATTTCTTGTTTTATTTTGCTAATTTTTTTATAGAAAGGTTTATTTTTTCTTACTCCAGCGGGGAGTGCTTGCAGTGCTTGTTTTGCCTCATTTAAGTTAGCAAAACTGCCTGTTGTTACCACCCACCATATTTTACCATTTCGCTTAGTTTGATATGTATTGGTAATACTTTCTAGCTTATGTTCAGCAATAAACTCATTGCCTACCTGCTGCTGAGTTACGGCTAATAGCTGAATAACAAAATTATCCTCAGGTTGTTCTAGGTACCAGTTACTGGGTATTTTTACTATTTGGCTTTGCTGCTTTACCACCTCAGGTACGCTAATGGCTTCTTCAACCGGCGGCGGTGCTGGCTTTTCTTGTTCAGTTAAAGTCGATGGCTCAGTTAAACTACCTACAATTGCTGGCACGTCATTGTGGGCACTCTCATCTGTAGTTGGCTCTTTAGTTATAGGCTGTGGCGAAGTAAACAGGGTTGGTGATTTAACCGGTTGTTGTTTATTTTGAATAGCTTGCTCGGTCGTAATAGCGGTTGTGAGGACTTGCTCATCGCTTTGACGATTAGCATTTTTCCACCATTGGGTCATATCAGCTTTGTATACAACGCCAATAATCAATAACATAATTATGAGTAATAGTGTGAGCAACTGTAAGCGCCAAGATACTTTGTCTTTTACAATAATATCAGCAACTTGTTCGCTAGGCTGCCAAGCTAATAAAAGACTTGGGTTACCTTGGGCTTCAACTAAAAAGGTTTTAAATACAGGGTCTTCATTATAAGGTAACGCCGTGAAGTACCATCCCATTAGCTGCTTACTTTCAACCAAGTTTAATGGCTCTAAATGAATATTAACTGCCTCTTTAAACGGCAATTTAGATTGCGATGCAATCATAATGTAAAGCACATTGGGCGCACTTTTCGATAACAGCTCGAGCTCTGCAATTAGTTCTTCAGATAGGTGCCTGCCGCCATCGATAACCCATAAACACGCGCCGCATTGTTGTTGCTTCGCTAATTGATAATAGTTTTGTGATAAGCTCAGGTTGTGATCAATTAAAGGGGCATTAAAGCTTTGCTCTAATAATTGAGTCATCAATTGCACATCAGTCATTTGAGCGCCAACTTGCACAAACGCTTTATTAAAATCGTTATATTTATCAGTGATGAAGGTTTCAAGCAAATAGCTTTTACCTAAACCAGAAGTGCCCAACAAAACAATTAGGTTTTGACCATATTCAAATTGCAATGCGATTCTATCCACCAAAGCCGCACGGCTCGGTAAAATTTGTGACTGCATTTATTGCTCGATCAATGCTCTGACTTGATCATCAGACACATCATCAACTAATGCACATTGACCAAATTCGGTGGGTAAAATGAATCGGATAGTCCCTTTTTTATTCTTTTTATCTTTTCGCATATGCAGTAAAAAGTGCTCACTGGTCATATCGCTAGGTATCTCGATTGGTAAGCTATATTGCGCTATTAATGTAGCAATACGCTCTACATCTTCTCGTGTTAAATCTTGGCGAGTATAAGCAAGCTTTGCAGCAAGCACCATACCTGTTGCGACTGCTTCTCCATGTAACCAAACACCGTAACCCATTTGTGCTTCAATAGCATGCGCAAACGTGTGCCCTAAATTTAACAACGCACGAAGGCCCTGCTCTTTTTCATCTTGTGCAACAATGAGCGCTTTAATTTCACAGCATCTGAAGATGATGTGCTGTAAACACGTCTCGTCTAATTGTTGTAATTTAGCGATGTTATGCTCTAGATAAGCAAACAGTTCAGTATCGTAAATCAAGCCATACTTAATAACTTCAGCCATGCCTGCAGCAAACTCGCGTGTTGGTAAGGTATGCAACGAACGTGTGTCAATAAATACAGCTTGGGGTTGATAAAAAGCCCCAATCATATTTTTACCTAGCGGGTGATTAACCGCTGTTTTGCCGCCAACTGAAGAATCAACTTGAGATAATAAAGTGGTTGGTATTTGGATAAAAGGGACGCCTCGCTGATAACAAGCAGCAACAAATCCAGTTAAATCACCTACAACGCCACCACCTAATGCAATTAAGCAGGTGTCACGGCCGCAATTATTCTCAAGTAGAAATGCCGAAATTTTTTCAAACCAAGTGAGTGATTTATATTGCTCACCATCTGGAATAATAAAATGCAGTGGGTTTAGCTGTGCTAATGAATCAAGCAACTGTTGAAGGTACAAGGGTGCAATCGTTTCATTAGTAATGATGATAGGCCGACAATCACCAATGTGATGGATTAGACGGCCTGTATCTTGAAGTGCAGATTGACCAATATAAATAGGATAACTTCGCTCGTCTAAATTAACAGTTAATTCAAGCATGCTGGGTTAGTCCTTTTTAATACTGGCTTTTAAAAATCCAATTTCTCGATGATTTGGTTAGCAACAACTTTCGCGCTCTGCTCATCAGTGCGTACAACAAAATCAGCTACTTCTTTATATAATGGTTCACGCTCTTCTGCTAAGCGCTCAAGTACATCACGAGGTGCTTCTTCTGTTTGCAGTAATGGGCGACGCTTGTCGCGTTGCGTACGTGCAACTTGCTTTTCAATCGGTGTCTCTAAGTATACAACAATACCGCGAGCCGAAAGCTTGTTTCGAACTTCTTTACTCATTACTGAGCCACCACCGGTTGCAAGTACAATACCTTGCATTTCGGTTAAGTCACCAATAACAGATTCTTCACGAAGTCTAAAGCCTTCTTCACCTTCAAGATCGAATACCCAGGCAATATCTGCGCCCGTGCGACGTTCGATTTCTTGATCAGAATCAACAAATTCAAGGTGTAATTGGTCAGCGATGTGACGACCAATCGTGCTTTTGCCAGCCCCCATGGGGCCAACTAGAAATATATTACGTTTCTCAGCCATATCTTTTAGTACAAACGAACTCTAAAATTTGAAATAAAACCCCGCCTAACGACCTGGCCCCAAAATTAAGAAAGGGATTATCTCAGTAATCGGTCGGGTATTTCAAGTCAATTAGGATAAAAAGCCATATAACGAGTAATTAAACTAAATAATTACCCACTGGTTAACAAAAAAGCACCTTATTATAGGCAAGTTTATCTTCTAGGGTTAAAATTTATGCAATTAAGGTTACTACATTGTTGCTTCATGAAAGCTTTTGCATGGTAACTTTACAAGAGCCTGAATTACAAACAACATAAACGCAGCCTTAAATACATCCGCAGTACAGTACATGATCAAAATTATATACTGTCTTATTGTACATTTATAGGGAGTGTTCACACCACGATAACTAAATTACATACCCATACTATCTAGGCTGGTATTCAACCTAGATAGCTTAAATATTTAGTCTATTTGGATTTTAGGTGTGACAAAAATCAGCAGTTCGCGCTTTTCATTGAACTCGCTTGTGCTTTTAAATAGTCTTCCTACGTAAGGAAGGTCGCCCAATAAAGGTACTTTTTTGGTCGAATTAATAATTTGCTGTTGGAAAATACCACCCAACACTACCGTTTGTCCATTCTCAACGAGTACTTGAGTCTCAATTTGTTGCGTATCGATGGCAACCGCTGGGCCTGTACCTGTTTGAACCGTATCCCCTCGGGTATCTTGAGTAATGATTAAATTTAAAATAACTTTGTTATCGGGTGTGATATGAGGTGTCACCTCTAGGCTTAGTACCGCCTTTTTAAAGCTTACGGTTGTTGCACCACTTGAAGCTGACTCCACATACGGGATCTCAGTACCTTGCTCAATACGCGCTTTTTGCTGATTAGCAGCAGTAATGCGTGGGCTTGCAATGATCTCACCTTTGTTTTCTTCTTCAAGGGCAGTTAATTCTAAATCAATTAATGTTCCGTTAGCCAATTTAGCAATGTGCATACCTATACTTGCCGATGGATTCGCCACAGGTAAATTAACGTTAAGTCGATCAGAAAGGCTAGGAATATTACCATTAGAAATCGTTTCAGCTCCTTCTAATGTGCCAGAAACACCGTCTGAGCCTTGCTGATCACTAAACCCCCAACGAACCCCCAAGTCTTCAGTTACGTTGTCACGTACGGTTACCATACGCGCTTCAATAACCACTTGTTTAACCGGTATATCTAAAGTTTCGACCATACGACGAACACTTTCAATACTTTTTGCAGTGTCTTTCATTAATAACGTATTAGTACGTTGATCAACAGACACGCTCCCTCTGGCTGTAATAATACTATTGGTATCTGTTTTTAATAAGTCGGCAAAATCTTCTGCTTTTGCATAATTTAAGCGGATGTATTCACTGTAAAGTGGCTCTAAATCCTCAACTTGCTGTTTAGCTTTTAACTCTTTTGCTTCACGGGCAGCCAGCTCTTCAGATGGTGCAACCATTAAAATAGAACCGTCCATGCGTTTGTCTAAGCCTTTTATTCTAAGCACGACATCTAACGCCTGATCCCACGGAACCCCATCAAGGCGAAGAGTAATATTGCCTGTCACTGAGTCGCTTGTTACCAAGTTAAAATCATTGTAACCAGCAATAATCTGTAACACAGCACGAACAGAGATATCTTGAAAATTAAGCGTCATAGGACGACCCAAGTACTCTTTACCACCATCTAAGTAGGCATTTTGCGTTTCATCTTTCTCAACCGTTAAGGTAAAAATATTCTCAATTTGCTGATAGGTATAGGCAAATGCAGTGTTTGGTTCAATCACTAAACGTGTAAGGTTATCTTCTTTAAACGTTTCAATACTGCTCACCACAGTACCAAAATCAAGTACATCTAATTCATACAATAAATCATCTAAAATATCGGTATGATGAAACTCGGCAATGATTTTTCCGCCGTTTTCATGCACCTCTACAGCTGCCTGAGTATCTTGTAGATAAACAAGTACTTTCGCTTCACCTTTTTCTCCACGTCGAAAGTCAATTGCTTGAATACCGTTAATATAATTAGACGTGTAAGCAGGCTTATCTTCGCTGGTTGCTAAAATTTGCTCTGTGAGTGGGTTATCAGAAATTCTAATAGAAACTAAATTATTGTTTACTTCAGTCTCATAAATTTTTAATCGGTCCAAGTTAATGGTCACTTTTAAACCCGCACTGGTCATCATACTCGTGATGTTACTGATACCAGCTTGGTTGATAGCGATATTCGTCAACCCTTCATCTAATTCTACCCCATCAAATAGTAGCTCTATTCTTGCAGGGCTATTAAAAACTTGTACTGCTGGTTGCTGCTGCAACTCTTCATCAAAAACTAGCTGTAATTCGGTTTCACCTTTAAGCAATGGATTATACCGAACGTCATAGAGTAAAGGGGCTGCACTTACGGCTTTTGTCATTAGTAGTAAAAAAACAAACAATAAAGCAGATAAAATACGATGATGCGAACACTCACCTTTGTGCATATAGGGTATACCTTTTTTCTTATTAATTTGCGCCATTGGTTGCCGCCTCTAACATTTCTAATTTGGTCAAACGTTCTTTCCAACAACCTGACCCATCAGGGATTAATTCTACTAATTCAATATAGTCACTATTAACACTGCTTACTTTTCCGTCATAGGTGCCTAAATAGCTTCCTATTGTTACTCGGTGCAAGGTGTCATCAGCAGCTGTAATGAGCGCCCATGTTTTGCCGTTCGATCCTATTGTGCCCCTCATTGCTAAATTATCTAATGGGTACTTCTCCAGTGGCTGACGAACACGCTCTGGATCTGGGTGAAGACAGTTTTTAACTTGTGTTAGCTTGTTTTGAATAATTTCTGGTTCTGGCGCTACAAAAGGGCTACGTAAATCTTTGGCGTTATACTCAAAGTGCTCAAACTTAACTAGCTCAGGTATTTTTTCAATACGTGCCGTGGTATTTGCCTTAACCTGATCAATAAATTCTTTTTGCTCCGATGTATCCTCGTTACAGCCACTGAGCAAAAACATCGCAGTGGTTAAAAAGAGAAGCTGCTTCATCATCTCACCCCCTCTTCATAACGGTAAGTTTTTGCTACTACACTGAATGTTAGCTGCTTTTCGCCAGATGATAAAATAGAAAAGTCATGTAAACTGACAATTCTTGGTAGTTGAGCCACTTTCCCTACAAATTCGCCAAACTCATGATAAGTACCTACCACTTCAATTTTAATTGGCAACTCGGTATAAAACTCTTTTTCAACTTCTGGCAACCAACCAATTTTTAAAAATGTTAACCCGCTGGTTGTTCCCACATAAGAAAGGTCGTCCAATAATCCTGGCGTCTCATTTGAAGTAGGTAGGCGTTTTAATAATTGAGAGAATTTATCTTCCATCTCAACCATTTGCTCACGATAAATATCAAGCTTACTGGCAACTGCATATTTAGTTCGGTAGGTTGTGCGTAACTCAATTTCCTTAGCAACGGCATTGTGGTAGCTGTCTATTTCATCCGACACTAATAAGCTGTAGCTAAAAAACAACACCAAACAAGCTACAAAAGTTCCGCATATTGCTTTTACAATAACAGGCCACTCACCGATGTTATCGAGCTCGATTTCATTCCAATCGATTTCTGTAAACGATTTAAAATCAAGGTTCATTACGTACCTCACCTATTTTGCCAAATGGTTTTACGTAAAACTCCATATTAAAATCGCTGAGTAAACGTGAAGATTGATCGCCGGCAACAATACCTTGCATAGTCGGGCGCTCTAATAAGTAAGAGCTTTGTACCTGTCTGAGCATAGTAGATAAACGATTATTAGACTCACTTTTGCCTAACACATGAATTTGATTACCTTTGCGCTCCAGCTTGGTTAAATAAACCCCTGCAGGCACTATTTTTGCCACTTCATCCATTATTTGGGTGCCTAAATTACGACTACTTTGTAACTCTTCAATTAAACGCATACGTTGTTGTAAGTTTTCTTTTTTCTTGTCTAGATCACGTATGTCGCGAATTTTATTGTCGAGGGTTGTAATTTCTGAACTAAGATAATTATTTTTTAACGTCTGTCCTTCTTTTAGAGCACCATAAAACACACTCAGCATATACATACCAGCAAAACAGACGATAACCACAGCCATAAGAAGTGTTATAAATTTCTTTTTAGACTGCTCACGCTGTAGCTCACGCCAAGGTAATAAATTTATATGTGGCATGATGAAAAGCTCCTCAACGCCAGGCCAGTCGCAATTGCAAATTGAGTGCGGTGGCGCTGTATTATATTACGATCAACTCTAGGGGATATTTCCATCTTATCAAATGGTTCAACAACAACTGTGTGTATTCCTAATTCTTCAATCAGCAATCTATCAATGCCTTTAATCATCGCTGAGCCGCCCGTCAATACAATATAGTCCAATTGTTCTTTACCTGTGGTGGTTAAAAACATTTGAACAGCACGACGAACCTGCTGGAGTAACGATGTTTGAAAAGGAGCTAACACTTCAAATGTATAGTTTGGAGGTAAATCACCGGTTGTTTTGCCAATTTCAGCTTCATCAAAGCCTTTGTTGTAGTAAGCAACGATACTATTTGTGTATTGGTCGCCACCAAATACTTGGTCACGGGTATAAATTGTCTCACCAGATTGCACTACACTCACCAAGGTGAGTACAGCACCAATATCAACCACTGCAACCGTTTTGTCATATGCATCTGATGGTAACTGTTGGTAGTAAACATCCATAGCGCGACTTAGCGCATAGCTTTCAACATCCACTACTTTTGCGGTTAAATTCGCAGCACTTAACGCACCGACTCTGGCTTCAACGCTTTCGGTTCTAGCGGCAGAGAGCAGTACATTTATTTTGCTCGGGTCAGCACTATTTGTAGAGAGCTTTTCAAAATCAAGACTCACTTCATCTAGTGGGTAAGGAATTAAGCTGTCGGCTTCAATTTCAATCTGCGACTCTAATTCAGCGTCGCTTAAGGAAACATCCATGAAAATAACTTTGGTAATCACGGTTTGCCCAGAGACGGCAACAGACGCGAATTTTAGCGACTTTGGTAGCTTTCGTTTTAACTTGATTATCACATTACCAATTGCTTCAATATCTTGAATATTACGCTCGCTCATAGCGCCTTTTGGCATAGGTTCAATTGCAAGTGCTTCTAGTCGAAGCCCAGTTTCTGTTTCACTTAAAAGTACGGCCTTGATAGAGTGCGATCCAATATCAATACCTACCATCATTGGTGATGGTTTTTTTATTAGTTGACTTAGCATGTTTGCAACTTTGCCTTTGTTTTAATAATAAACAAGTTATAATTTATATCTTAAAAAATATTATTCAATTTTTAATCAATATATACTAGCAGTCTCAACCTGTAATTGGGAGTCCGTTTAGGGAAATATCAGTGATTTTATTAAAAAGAACTTTACAATTTTTGATCATTTGTGCATTACTTGCACTAATTACATTGCTCAGCCTTTATTACTACGTTAAATCCGATATTCCCAGCGTGCAAGTTTTAAAAAACGTGCAATTACAAACGCCTATGCAAGTATTTACTAAAGATGGGCTTTTAATCAACCAATTTGGTGAAAAAAGACGGATCCCTGTAACTATAGACCAAATTCCCCAGCCTTTATTGCAGGCTTTTTTGGCAACTGAAGATAACCGCTTTTACGATCATATCGGTATTGATCCAATTGGTATTGTGCGCTCAGCGCTAGTACTTATTTCTACTGGTGAGAAAAAGCAAGGTGCCAGTACTATTACCATGCAATTAGCTCGTAACTTCTTTTTAACACGAGAAAAAGCCTACATTCGTAAAGTAAAAGAAATATTTATTGCCATTCATATCGAAAACCTCCTCTCAAAAGATGAAATATTTGAGCTTTACCTAAATAAAATCGAATTAGGAAATCGTGCCTTTGGTATTGGTGCTGCGGCTCAAGTTTATTATGGTAAAGAACTAAAAGAGTTAACTCTTGCGCAAATGGCAATGATTGCTGGTTTACCAAAAGCCCCTTCGGCACTTAATCCTATTCGTAATCCAGAACGTGCTAAAGCAAGAAGAAATGTGGTGTTAGGAAGAATGCTTGAAGAGAAGTATATTTCAAGAGCGCAGTATAACGAAGCCACTAACCAACCAATTACCGCATATTTTCATGGAGCTGAAATTGACTTATATGCGCCGTACATTTCAGAAATGGTACGAGCAGAAATGGTGTCACGCTACGGTATAGATAAAGCCTATAACTCAGGGTTTAAAGTGTACACTTCTGTTGAATCAGATGTTCAAAAAGCAGCACAAACAGCTCTAGTTAATAACCTGCATGCCTACGATATGCGCCATGGTTTTAGAGGCCCTGAAGCCATATTGTGGGATCCGCAAACAGAGCCGCCATTAACGCAGTCGAAATTATTAAATACTTTAAAAGCTGTTAATGAATTTGGCCCTTTAAAAACGGCTGCGGTGTTAAGCGTGAGCGATAAAAGCGCTGAAGTTATACTTAAAAGCGGCGAGCGCACAACCCTTACTTGGGATAACCTAAAATGGGCACGTAAGTTTATTACACGCTATCGCCAAAGCTTTGCGCCTGAAACAGCAAGCGATATATTAACTCCAGGCATGCAAATATGGCTGCGCAAAAATGACGATAATAGCTATATTTTAAGTCAAATACCTGAAGCGGCGAGCGCCATTGTTTCTTTAGACCCACAAGACGGGCGCATAAAAGCCATTGTTGGTGGATATAGTTTTGAACAAAGCCAATATAACCGAGCTGTACAAGCTAAACGCCAAGTAGGCTCAAATATTAAGCCGTTTATATATTCAGCTGCGCTTGAAAAAGGCTACACACTAGCGTCAATTTTAAATGATGCTCCTATAAATCAATGGGATAAGAGCCAAGGCGTTGCATGGCGACCAAAAAACAGCCCAGCTATTTATAATGGCCCAATTCGCATTCGTCGTGCTTTAGCCCAATCTAAGAATGTAATTTCCGTACGTTTATTAAGGGGCGTTGGACTGCAAAGAACAGCCGATCATTTATTAAAATTTGGTTTTGACGATAAAGATATAAATCGTAGTGAGTCACTGGCATTAGGCAGTGCATCCATTACGCCGCTTGAATTAGCTCGTGGGATGAGTGCTTTTGCTAATGGCGGTCACCTAATTGAGCCGTACTTTATTTCACAAATCCAAGATGCAATGGGTAATACGTTATTTAAAACCAATCCCACCATTATTTGTGATGATGAAACGACAACACCTAGCTCGCTAATGCTAGGTGAGCAAGTAGCACCAAATTGTGCGCCGCAGATCATCTCTAAACAAAATGCATTTTTAATTGCCAGCGCAATGAATAGTGCTATTTGGGGTGGCGGTAGCTGGTCACATAAAACCGGTTGGAGTGGAACAGGCTGGCGTGCACAAGCGCTAAAACGTCGCGATCTTTCTGGTAAAACAGGCACGACTAATGATTCTGTAGATACTTGGTTTAGTGGCTTTAACCGCGATGTGATGACATCAGTTTGGGTTGGCTTTGATAACCCAGGTAATACACTGGGACGCTCAACCTACAATAACAACTTAGGAAGTGGTCAAATATCAGGTGCTGAGTCAGGCGCAAAAACAGCTCAGCCTGCATGGGTTGATTTTATGCGCGCCGCACTGGATGGTAAACCTGCTGCGCCCATCGAACCACCTGAAGGCTTAGTTTCTATTCGTATTGATTTAGAAACCGGATTATTAAGTCATAAAAACGATTACACCAGCCGTTTTGAATACTTTGAAAAAGGCACCGCTCCTACCAAATATGTGTTATCACAACCAAATGATATATTTGAAGAAAACACTAAAACTGAAGAAGAGCTATTTTAAATATAGCGAACAGTAAAAAGGCCGCAAATTAGCGGCCTTTTTGATGATCTAACTAATATTTTGTACCAACCAGTATAAGTCAGAGTGAACGCCAGCAGCAGTCACTTCTTTACCCGCACCGGGGCCTTGTATCACTAATGCGTTTTGGTTATACCACTGGGTATTAATCACAAAAATATTATCGCCGGGGGTCAAATTCGCAACCGCTTCGCTTTTTGGTACATAGGTAATCCCTACCTTAGCGTTTAGCGTGTTGTTTTCAAACTCTAATAACCCAGTGTAGCACAGTGCAGCATTTTGTTGCTGAGCCGCTTGCGCATGCTGCTCAATAAATGCATCTAAACGAGCCTTATTATCAATAAAGTCATTCCAGCTGCCTGCACTTAACTCATCGGGCATCAAAGCGGATAAAGAAATGTCATCAAGTTCCAATTCAATACCTAATTCACGCGCTAAAATAAGCAACTTACGTTGCATATCTCGTCCAGATAAGTCTTCTCGAGGATCCGGCTCTGTGAACCCCAAAGCTTGCGCTTCTAGAACTAAATCTGAAAACGCTTTACTGCCATCATACATACTGCATAACCATGACAGCGTGCCTGAAAACACGCCTTCTATTCGCGTTATTTTATCGCCACTATTTTGTAAATCAGCCAAGGCAAAATTAATCGGTAGTCCGGCCCCTACACTTGCATTATAACGCCAATGTAAGCCACGTTGAGCAAGGCTTTCACGTAGTGTTTGATACCACGAAAGCGACGCGGTTCCCGCGTATTTATTAGCACTAATTAGATGGCAGTTTAATTCAGCTAACTTACTATAAAGCTGACTAAAATGTTCACTGGCGGTAATGTCGATCACTATTTTATGTTCATACTCAAGAGTATCTATGTATGACAATAAATCGGCTTGTCTATAGGAGCTTGCATGGTTTTCCCATTGAAGTTGCCAGCTTTCACAGTCTAATCCATTAGCATTCACCAGCATCTGCTCTGAGCGTAAAAGCGCTACTAACTTGACGTTAAAATCAGTTGATAAGCGTGCTAGTTGAGCAGGTAATTGGCGCATAAACTCAGCACCTACATTACCAAGTCCTGCAATAATTAAAGCTATTTCTTGTGCTTTATTAATGAGCTTGTCATGTAACAGGCTCAGCACATCACTTTCAAGTACTTGATCGGTTAATAGTAACGTATATCCCTCACCGTAATGGGTAAACCGAGGCTGGATAGATTGTGTTTGTAATAAGGCTTCACTTTGCTTACCAAGCGGCGCTACCTCTTGATCAGGTGCAATAATCGCCACCCCATTTAAGTTTGACTCACTAATATTGGCGCGGCCAGCAAAATAATTAGCCACCTGATGTGTCGCTGACGCAGGGACTAGTAAGTAGATTTCGCCTTCGTGTTCAAAGTGATGCAAACTATGCTGAATAAGTTGGCTAACATGTGCTACTTCGCCTTCACTCAGATCATCAACAATGAGTAAATCCACATTATTTACTGTGGTTAAAAAGCGTTTTTGTTTACTCATTCCTAGTTTAACTATTTCGGTATGACTGCCTTGAGGATCGTAACTACTGCGAACAACTAATTCTATATCGGTATCTTTTAATGGCGATAATGTTTTAGCGTGTAATACTGGATTACCTAACCTCGCTAATAAATTAGCTTGATCACGGCACACTCGCGCATACTTAACCGCATTAGCAACCTTACGCGGATCAGTACTAAAAACACCTTGAGTGTCAGTCCAAATAGAGACTTTTTTAGCATTGCAATACCGCGCTAATAAAGTGGCACTGTAATCACTGCCATTTCGCCCTAAGGTCACTGTTTCACCATGTAAATCAGCCGCAATAAACCCCGTAACTACATTAATTTTACTCGTCTGTATGGCTTTTAAGCACTGCTGCTGATTATTAGCATGCTGCAGCTGTCCGGCATCTAACGTAAATAACTGCCTAGCGTCATGGGCACAAGCGCTAACGTTAAGCTGTTCTAAGTAAGCGCTTAGTAACCTTGCAGACCACAATTCACCATGTGCTAATAACGCAGCTTCAGCTAATGTTCCTTGCTTAGCCTGCTTGGTAATAATACTGAGCTCAGTTTCAAGTAAATCAAGCGCATGGTGCTTAGCGTTAGCTATTAATAATTGCTCAATCAGAGCTATTTGATGGTTACTCAATAGCAATACAATATCAGCAATAGCTTGAGTGTCTTGCTGTTGATAGCTTTGCCACAGTTTAACTAAGGTATCGGTGGTTTTACCGGCAGCCGATACCACCACACAATCCCCAGCTTGAGCATGAGTTAAAATAATATTTGCGACACTTTTAAAGCGATCCGCTGAGCTTAAACTCGAACCACCAAATTTATGAACCTGATTTACCATATTAATACCGACTCGCATTTATGTTTTGTATTTTGAAGATTGGTATGCGCTACCATAACGCCGGATGCGCCGCGTTTAACTTTGCTGAACCAAATGATTCACTAGCACCACTTTTTGCCGATAGGCCGGGATCGGCTTGTCCTGGGCGCACCAAATTAAATACCCTGTCTAAGTCAGCGAGTAAATCATTTACATCTTCAATACCCACCGAAATACGAATAAGCGTGTCGCCTACTCCGGCTTCTGCACGCGCGGTTGCGTCCATGCCGGCGTGGGTCATAGTCGCAGGGTGACAAATTAAACTTTCTACTCCACCTAATGATTCCGCTAAGCTAAATTCATTTAAGCGCGTTAAAAACGCTGCAGCATCGTTTATATCGCCTTTTATATCAAAGCTAACCATAGCACCAAAGCCAAGCTGCTGCGCCTTAGCTAGCGCATGTTGAGGGTGTGATTCAAGACCTGGGTAGTAAACTTGGGCAACAAACTGGGAGCGTTCTAAATACTGTGCAATGGCGAGTGCACTTTCTTGGTGTTGCCTTAAACGCACGTTTAAAGTACGTAAGCCTCTGAGCGTTAAATAGCTATCAAATGGCGCGCCGGTGATGCCAATGTTATTTGCCCACCACGCTAACTCTTCACCTAACTCAGCAGTCGCTGCGATAACCGCGCCACCAACAACGTCTGAATGGCCATTGATATATTTTGTGGTTGAGTGCACCACAATATCAGCGCCAAACTTAATCGGGTTTTGTAATGCTGGCGATAAAAATGTGTTGTCGGCGGCAACCAGTGCACCACACTGTTTAGCTGTATCAGTTACCGCTTTAATATCTGTTAAGCGTAAAATAGGATTGCTAGGTGTTTCAATCCAAATCAGCTTAGGTTTAATAGCAAGGATGCGTGTCAAACTGTCGCTTTTGGTAAAATCGACCACTTCTAGTTTTAATAAGCCGCGCTTTTCTAGCGAAGTAAATAAGCGATAGCTGCCACCATAACAGTCATGAGGGATCACTAACGTATCGTCACTATTAAGTAATTGTGTTGTTAGGTGAACGGCTGCCATGCCTGTTGCGGTAATAATGCCTTTAGCGCCACCTTCAAGCTCCGTGAGCGCCTCAGCCAAAATGTCACGATTAGGGTTACCACTGCGGCCATAATCATATTGACGCTTTGTATCAAAGTCAGCAAATGAGTAAGTTGTTGATAAATAAAGCGGTGGAACAACCGCACCATGCTGTTTGTCGGCTTCTATTCCACTACGAACAGCAATTGTTGCCTTATTTTTTTCACTCATTTTCGCTACCTTTACTAATTTGGATGTTTAGACGTCTAAAAGGTAGCGCATGCAATTTAAGATGTCAAAACATTTAAATGTCTAGATAGCTAAATAACTAGTATTTGACTATCTTTTTTAAACCGATAGAATTTCACGCATATTTACACGCTTTGATGCTGTGTGAGCAATTTATAATCTGAGGCAACGATACATCTTATGGCTAAATGGAATGGTGAATATATTCACCCATACGCAGAACACGGGAAAAAATCCGAACAAGTAAAGAAGATCACCGTTTCGATCCCGCTAAATGTATTAAAAGTATTAACTGATGAACGTACTCGTCGTCAAATAAACAACTTACGTCATGCAACAAATAGCGAGCTTTTATGCGAAGCGTTTTTGCATGCGTTTACCGGGCAACCGCTGCCTAATGATGATGATTTGCGTAAAGATAACGCAGAAAAAGTACCTGAAGAAGTGAAGAAAATAATGCAAGAAATGGGACTAGAAGTGCCTATTTTAAATGAAGACTAGAAGGGTCTTTATACAAAAAAACCTCAGCAAATGCTGAGGTTTTTTTTGCGCTAATTTATACTTAACAATTACGCCATGTAGTTTTCTGGCATATCAATTTGTGCAACGCCAGAGTCTACCGCCGCCTGCGCAACCGCTTTAGCTATACGTGGTAACAAACGTGGATCCATTGGTTTTGGTATAATATATTTAGCACCAAACTCTAATTTGTCGATGCCTGCGGCAGTAAGCACTTCAGTCGGTACGGGCTCTTTAGCAATACTACGAATTGCTTCTACAGCAGCAATTTTCATCTCGTCGTTTATTTCACTGGCACGTACATCTAACGCACCACGGAAAATAAACGGAAAACACAATACGTTATTAACTTGATTCGGATAATCAGAGCGACCTGTAGCCATAATTAAATCGTTACGTGCAGCGTGTGCTAATTGCGGATCGATTTCAGGATCGGGGTTTGAACAAGCAAATACCACGGGTCTATCAGCCATTAATTTTAAATCTTCAGGGGCTAATAAATTAGGGCCCGATACACCCACAAACACATCGGCATCTTCAATTACATCTTGTAAAGTACGTTTATCGGTATTGTTTGCAAATAATTGCTTATATTCATTCAAGTCATCACGACGCGTATGAATAACTCCTTTGCGATCTAACATATAAATATGTTCACGCAACGCGCCACATTTAATTAAAAGCTCCATACAGGCAACAGCTGCAGCGCCGGCACCTAAACATACAATAATTGCATCTTCAATTGCTTTGCCCTGTACTTCCAGCGCGTTTAGCATACCCGCAGCCGTTACAATAGCCGTACCATGCTGATCATCATGAAAAACAGGAATGCTACAACGCTCTATAAGCGCTTTTTCTATTTCAAAACACTCGGGCGCTTTAATATCTTCTAAATTAATTCCACCAAAAGTGTCGGCAATATTAGCCACCGTGTTAATAAAGTCTTCGGTAGTACGGTGCTTAACTTCAATATCTATAGAGTCTAACCCTGCAAAACGCTTAAATAGTAGCGCTTTACCTTCCATAACGGGTTTTGAAGCCAGTGGACCTAAATTACCTAAGCCTAAAATTGCGGTGCCGTTAGTAATAACCGCAACCATATTTCCTTTACCAGTATATTTGTAGGCATTTGCTGGATCAGCGGCAATTTCACGAACAGGTTCTGCGACACCGGGGCTGTATGCGAGCGCGAGGTCTTTAACCGTCTCAGCGGGCTTGGTCAGCTCAATACTGATTTTACCTGGAACGGGATGGGCATGGTAATGTAGTGCTTGTTCACGAAAATCTGACATAACGCGATTATATCCTGCAATTTAAGTTAAAGTGAGAGGTAGTTTTAATCTACGATACCTTTATTATTTTTAAATTCCAAGCAATATCAGGTCTATCCTGTTATATGCTAGAACTGTTAATTTTAAGTGATTTATCAGCAACTTCCCTAGATTATCCTGACATTTTTAAAATATAAATTCGTCATAAAAATGAAAAACACAGGTACTTTTTGCCCTTGTTCTATTTTTATAAAGCGTATTTTTTAGTCTTAAATTAAAATAGTGAAATACCGAATTTTATTTAACTTTAAACACAAATAACCTCACGTTACCTGCATTTGAGTACCATCTTTAAAGTTTAACAAATAAAAATATAGAGAATATTGGCTGTTTTGTCTGCAAATGTTTATGCATACTCAGAATAAGAACAGGAAATAGTTATGCAAAAAAAATAAATACAAAATTGCTAAGAAAGCAGGTAGGAAAGTAAATTTTGGCCACAAAAAAAGCACCCTAAGGTGCTTTTTTTTACATAGAAACAAAAAATTATTTTTTGCTGCTAAGTGCACCGAAGCGCTTGTTGAAGCGATCAACACGGCCGCCAGTGTCTAAAATCTTTTGCTTACCAGTGTAAAACGGGTGACACGCAGAACATACGTCTAAGTGAATGTCTTTACACAGAGTAGAACGAGTTTCGAATTTGTTTCCGCATGAACAAGTTGCAGAAATTACTTCGTACTTAGGGTGAATACCTTCTTTCATAGGAACCTCTAGTTAAGGCCGCATCGCTCTCCAAACCCGAAGTCTGGCACCATACGTCGTTAAAACAAATTTATTGGTCGCGAATTTTATCCAACAACCCGCACGCACACAAGCTTTAATTACCCTTTTTGCTAAAAAGTCGGCAAACACCTATCCATTACTGATTTGTCGGTAGGCTTTTAATGCTATTTTTAGTACATTAAACCATTACGTTAATTGGTTGAGTTGTTATGCGTTTTGCTGAAGTTGCAATAAAAGTCCCCTTGCCTCGCACCTTTGATTATAAAGTGGATGAGCAATTAGTACCGCTGACTCAATTACAGCCTGGTATGCGCGTGTTAGTCCCTTTTGGTAATCAACGTAAAGTAGCGGTTATTCTTAGCTTAAAAGCGGAAACAGCAGTCCCCGAAGGCAAAATAAAATCTATTATTGAAGTTATTGACGACTCACCGGTGTTATCTGCGCAGCATTTAGAGCTACTGAAATTTACAGCGCGTTATTATTGCTATCCACTCGGTGAAACTATTCATATTGCATTGCCCAGTGCACTGCGCCAAGGTGAGTGCCCTGATAAAACCAGTATAAACATGGTGACATTAAGCGAAAAGGGGGCACTTTTACCGTCTTTAAAAGCTAAAACACAGCTTAATTTGCTTAAGCAATTATCAGCATCCGGTAAATCATCATTAACCGAACTCAAAGCCCTCGGGTTTAATAAAAAAACCATTGATACCCTTTTAGATAAAGAGCTAATAATTCAAACCATTGAGCACGACAATCAATGGCAACATACCTCGCCAACGGTTGGCAGCAAACCCCGTTTAAATAAAGAGCAAGCCATTGCCTGCACTGCAATTAATCAAAGTACGGGGTTTAATAGCTTTTTGCTAGAAGGTGTCACTGGCAGCGGAAAAACCGAAGTTTACCTGCAATGCCTAGAAGAAGTATTAAAACGTGGCGAACAGGCGTTAGTGCTCGTTCCTGAAATCGGGCTAACGCCTCAAACGGTCAATCGTTTTAGACGTCGCTTTCCTGACACCCCTATTATGTTATGGCACTCGGCATTAACCGATAACGAGCGTCTGCAAACATGGCGCTTTTGTGAAAAAGGCAGTTGCGCCATTGTTATAGGTACCCGTTCGAGTATTTTTCTGCCATTTTTAAAGCTCGGGATGATTGTGGTTGATGAGGAGCATGATGCCTCATTTAAACAACAAGACACTTTACGCTATCATGCCCGTGATTTAGCTGCGTATCGTGCCTATCAGCATCAAATTCCACTTATTTTAGGTAGCGCCACGCCAGCACTAGAAACACTGCATAAAGCTATTAATAACAAATACCAGTTGCTTACATTAAGTGAGCGCGCACAAACCGCCACCGATAATCAGTTTAAGCTGCTCGACATGAAAGGTCAGCCTGATAGAGCCGGTATTGCGCATGCCAGTCTTGCAATAATGCGCCAGCACCTGAATAGGGGAAAGCAGGTGATGGTATTTTTAAATCGCCGTGGGTTTTCTCCTACTTTGATTTGTCATGAATGTGGTTGGTTGAGTGAATGTAGCCGATGCAGCACCAGTGCGACTTTTCATAAGGCAATAGGCCAAATGATTTGCCACCATTGTGGCGATCAATATCATGTACCACATCAATGCCCTGACTGTGGTAGTACGCAAATCTTTCCTAACGGCAAGGGCACCGAGCAAATAGAAGAGTTTTTGAGTAGTGAATTTGCAGACACCCCGATCAGCCGTATCGACCGTGATTCAACTCGGCGTAAAGGTAGCCTTGAAAAAGCACTGGATGAAATAAACCAAGGCGGCGCACGTATTTTAGTTGGTACGCAAATGCTGGCAAAAGGTCACCATTTTGCTGATGTTAGCTTAGTACTTATTTTAGATGTCGATAGTGGTTTGTATTCGTGTGACTTTAGGGCTACTGAGCATTTAGCACAATTAGTAACACAAGTTGCAGGACGCGCGGGACGTTCTGGCGAACCCGGTGAAGTATTATTACAAACGCACTTTCCTGAGCACCCGCTATTACAAGACTTAGTTAATAATGGCTATCAAGATTTTGCCCGCTTTGCACTCACTGAGCGAAGTGATGCACAGTTGCCACCCATTACGAGTATGGCAATTGTTCGCGCACAAGGGCATAACATAAAGCAAGTCGTCGACTTTCTAACGGATTTGGTTCCTGTCAATGGGGTATCTGGTATACAATTGCTCGGACCGATCCCCGCGCCTTTAGAAAAAATTGCGGGAATGTATCGTTTTCAATTACATATTCAAGCGCAAGATCGACGCATACTACATCAGTATCTCGCGCAAATGGTTGATTATCTCAGCACTAGCAAACTTGCACAAAAAGTTCGCTGGAGTTTAGACGTAGACCCTACAGACATGATTTAGGTAAGGCCACATATAACACCATGGCACAGCACGATTATATTAATAAAAAACCAAAAAATAGAAAAAACACTAAACAAGAGCCGGCTAAAAAACCCTTCCCGTTTTTGTTAATCATTATTGCCTTGTTACTAATCGGTGGTTTTGCATACGGACTCTGGTTTGTTAAAAACAATGCCGATCCAGAGCTTGTTGAAAAGCAAGCAAATCCAACACCCGAAAAACAAGTAGAAATAGCTAAACCGCGGCCACCTAAATTTATTAAAGAAATTAAAGAGCATGAGATTCAGGTTGAAGTAAAAGAACTTGAACAAAAAGGCCCTTATGTCATGCAATGTGGTTCATTTAGAACCCATCAGCAAGCTGAAACCTTAAAAGCTAAAATAGCCTTTGCCGGATTAATTTCAGAAATCAAAAAAACCACAGGCAGCAATGGTATTTGGTACAAAGTGCGTTTAGGGCCTTATGAAACCAAGCGTCATGCAGAAAGTGACAAGAACAAACTTAAACGAATTAATATTGTCGGTTGCGGAATTTGGGGCTGGACTTGAATTTAAACCATTCACCCATATAACCTCTTCATAATCGTTTTTTACGCGCTGCCTCTTGCAGCGCGATGATGAGGAATAACATGACTACAATCGTAAGTGTACGCCGTGATGACAAAGTTGTTATTGGTGGTGACGGCCAAGTATCTCTTGGTAACACAGTAATGAAGGGCAATGCCCGAAAAGTTCGACGCCTTTATAATGGCAAAGTTATCGCTGGGTTTGCTGGCGGCACTGCTGATGCCTTTACTCTTTTCGAACGTTTTGAAAGCAAACTAGAAATGCACCAAGGTAACCTCACTAAAGCTGCTGTAGAAATGGCTAAAGATTGGCGTAGCGATCGTGCCCTGCGTAAACTTGAAGCTTTACTTGCTGTTGCTGATGAAACAGCTTCGCTAATTATCACCGGCAACGGTGACGTGGTGCAACCAGAAAACGACCTAATCGCAATTGGCAGCGGCGGTAACTTTGCGCAATCAGCTGCAACCGCCTTATTAGAAAATACCGACTTAAGTGCTCGTGAAATTGTAGAGAAAAGTCTAACAATTGCTGGCAACATCTGTGTATTTACGAATAACTTCCAAACTATCGAAGAATTGTAATAGGAACTCGCTATGTCTGATATGACCCCAAGAGAAATTGTTCATGAGCTAGACCAACATATTATTGGCCAAGCTAAAGCGAAAAAAGCGGTTGCTATTGCCCTTCGTAATCGCTGGCGCCGTATGCAGTTAAACGAAGACTTACGCGCAGAAGTAACGCCAAAAAATATCTTAATGATTGGCCCTACGGGTGTAGGTAAAACTGAGATTGCTCGTCGTTTAGCAAAGCTTGCCAACGCACCTTTTATTAAAGTTGAAGCCACTAAATTTACAGAAGTAGGTTATGTCGGTAAAGAAGTTGAAACTATCATCCGTGATTTAGTTGATGTTTCAATTAAAATGACACGAGAGCAACAAACTAAAAAGTTCAAACATCGCGCTGAAGAAGCGGCTGAAGAACGTATATTAGATGTATTACTGCCTCCAGCGAAAGATCAATACGGTGAAGTTCAGCGCGATGAAAATTCATCGACACGCCAATCGTTTCGTAAAAAGTTACGCGAAGGCCAATTAGATGACAAAGAAATTGATATTGATTTAGCCCAAGCTCAACCTAATATTGAAATTATGGCTCCTCCTGGTATGGAAGAAATGACCAACCAGTTACAGGGAATGTTTCAAAACATGGGTGGTGATAAACGCACTAAGCGTAAGCTTAAAATTAAAGAAGCGTTTAAGTTACTTACTGAAGAAGAAGCCGGTAAACTGGTTAATCCTGAAGAATTAAAAGAACAGGCCATTTTTGCAGTAGAGCAAAACGGCATTGTGTTTATTGATGAAATAGACAAAATTTGTAAACGTGGTGAAGCCTCAGGCCCAGATGTAAGTCGTGAAGGTGTACAACGTGATTTACTTCCGCTTATTGAAGGCTCTACCGTTAATACTAAGCACGGCATGGTAAAAACTGACCACATGTTGTTTATTGCCTCAGGCGCATTCCAAATGTCTAAACCATCAGACATGATCCCTGAGTTACAAGGCCGTTTACCTATTCGTGTTGAACTTGAAGCACTCACAGCCGATGACTTTAAACGTATATTAACTGAGCCACACGCGTCACTTACTGAGCAACAACGCGAGCTACTCAAAACAGAGCAAGTCGCTATTGAATTTAGCGACGACGCAATTGAGCGTATTGCTAAGGCAGCATGGCAAGTAAACGAAAAAACCGAAAATATCGGTGCGCGTCGCCTTCATACAGTTATGGAAAGGCTAATGGAAGAGATTTCATATGACGCTTCTGAAAAAGCGGGTTCAAGCCTTGTTATCGATGCCGCCTACGTTGAAAAACACTTAGGTGCGCTAGTTGAAGATGAAGACTTAAGTCGTTTTATTCTTTAATTGAAAACACAAACAGTTATACTAAAAGCCTCCAATATGGAGGCTTTTTTGTAAGCGAGATGACGATGAAACAAGTTACAAAAGTGCACTATCATAGTGTGAGTAAAAATTTAGATGTTTATTTTGATGATAACTCTGAAGTTATATTTAGCGCTGAGTTTTTACGGGTACACTCTCCCTCAGCAGAGGTTCAAGGCCATGGATCTGAGCCTATGAAGTTAGTACTAAATAAACAAGCAGTGGGCATTAAAACCATTACGCCGGTAGGGCATTACGCGTTACGTTTAGAGTTTGACGATGGCCATAACAGCGGGCTGTTCAGCTGGCAATATTTTGCTAAATTACAAGCTGAACAAACAAGCTTATGGGATACGTATTTAGAGCGTGTTAAACAACATGAAAACAACAAAGACAGCGTACCCATAAAGTTTGTCCCCTAGTATTTAGTCTGAACTTATACTCTGTGAATGAGAAAAAAGCGGCAATTAAGCCACTTTTTTCTGTTAGTAGTTAAACCTTATATTTTGAAATCGCTTGATGAAGTACCCTTGCTTGCTCAGAGACCTCTTCACTGGTTTGCGCATTAGTTTGTGAGTGAGCCGCAGCCCCCTCTGCAATATCTCGAATACGGACCACGTTTTTATTTACCTCAGAAGCCACCTGACTTTGCTCATCAATAGCAGTAGCAATATGTGTACTCATTTCCATAATAGTTTGCACATCAATGGTAATTGATCCTAGCAGCTCACCCGCTTTTGTTGCTTGTGTAGCACTTTCGCCACCTTGAGTACGACATTGGTGCATGATACTCACAACTTCTTGAGTACGCTGTTGTAGGGTGTTAATAATGCCCTCTATTTCGCTGGTTGACTCTTGCGTACGCTGTGCAAGTGAGCGCACTTCATCTGCAACAACCGCAAAGCCACGACCTTGTTCACCCGCTCTCGCCGCTTCAATGGCAGCATTTAAAGCAAGTAAATTAGTTTGCTCTGCAATCGCACGTATCACATCAAGTACAGAACCTATGGTTTCACCATCTTTTTCTAGCTGAGACACCACGCTGGAAGCTTTACCAAGTGAATCGGATAAGGCATTAATATGCTTAATAGTTGACTCTACTTCAACCTGACCTTGCTGGGCGCTTACATTGGTCGATTCAGCTTTTTTAGCGGCGGCTTCAGTATTGTGTGAAATATCTTGAATCGTTGCCTGCATTTCTGTAGCAGCGGTTGCTACCATATCCGCTTCATGCAATTGCTCTTGCATACCAGAGCTAGTCGCTGAGGTTGTTTCAGATAGGTTCCCTGTTGCTATATTAAGCGTTGTTAGAGCCGTATTTACTTCGTAGATGAGATCTTTAAAGTCACTAATTAAACTATTAAAGTCTATGGTCATCCTCGTTACTTCATCTTTCCCTTTATGCTCTATAAACAAGCTTAAGTCATTGTTTTGTCTTATCTTATCTATTGCTTGATAAACTTTTTCAATAGGCTGGATAATTGAACGACTGGTCAAGTACACAAGTAGCATAACGATGATACTAGCAATTATAAAAATGACTATTGCTAATAATTGCGCCTGCTGCGCCGTTTCAGTTACTTGCTCTTTAGTCGCATTAGTGATCAAAGTAACCACTTCATCACTTTTCTTAACACTTATTCTCATTTTCCCTAGGGCACCCGAATTTAAATCGACGCCTAATTCCACCTGCGCCTCTACCAATGCAGTAAATTTATTTTGGTAGTTGGTCATTAACGAGACCAATTGATTGCGTAAATTATTAGGTAGCTCTGCAGCATTTACTTGTTGTTTTAACTCGCTTGCTAATTTATTAAATCGATCTAAATACTTGGTATCTAAACGTAGCATAAAATCTTTTTCAGCTCGACGCAGCTGTAGCATAGTGGTGAGTAATTGGTAATTATTTTGCTCACTAAGCAATGTTTCTATTTTATGAACTGCTTCTCTCAGCTCGCCATATAAAGCGTCTTTTGGGTGCAACCCGATTTTACGCTGTAGTTTTACAACATTTTGAAAGTCGTCATAGTACTGTTGGGCTAACGTAGAAAATTGATTGACCTGAGCCGTAGCAATATTTAAATCTGCAGATAAAACAGATAGCTTTTCTAGTTTAAATTGTAGTTTTTTATATTCTTGCGCAAATAGCTCTAAACTAGACTCATCTTTGTAAAACAAAAAGTCTTTTTCGTATTTACGCATCGAAAGCTCATGCACATCTAGCTCTTCAGCGTACTGAATAGTTTCATTTAATTTAAGCATAATACGTGCTTCATAAATGATGATGCACAGCATAACAATCATGGCTAAGCCAACGATTAATGCGTTAAATTGTAAACGACGTTTAATCGTTAGATTCTGTAAAAAGTTCATTGTAAATACCTATATTAAATTTGCCAGTTCAGTATAACGTGATGCTTTCTTGTATTAACATAATTTTGTTACATGAAATAAACAATAATGCCTATCATTAAAAACCAAAAAAGGGCTACCAGTAAAATTTAACCATTAACAAACTCCCTTTATACAAATGGACAATATAATCATCGGCCTGATCACAGTATTGTTTAATTTTAACAGTCTCGCCAATCAGAACTTAAATCTCTCGCACTTATAAACGCTCAGTCCATAGCTTTAAAAATATTTATTTATAAAGATGACAATTTTATTAAAAAATTATGAGTCGTGTTATTGATTTAGTTCTATTTCTGGCTAAATTTACTGCAATTAAGTCGTTGTTATTGAATATAAGGAGGGTATACTAAGTTACTAACTTATGTATCTTTTGAGGATAAAATAATGGATTACAGCACTTCTGATTTATGTGACCATTTCGCTGATGTGGTTGACGTGCTTGAACCTATGTTCATCAACTTTGGTGGTCGACACAGTTTTGGTGGCCGCATTAAAACGGTAAAATGTTTTGAAAATAATGAACTGATCCGTCAATTGCTTTCTCAAGATGGTACAGATCAGATTTTACTTATTGATGGTGGAGGCTCCACTCGTAGAGCCTTAATTGATATTGAACTGGCTGAGCTGGCACTTGAAAACAATTGGCAAGGTATTATTGTATATGGTGCACTGCGCCATGTTGATGAACTTGAAGAACTGGATTTAGGAATTCAAGCCATTGGATCAATTCCGGTTGCAGCTGACAGTGAAGGCGCGGGTGAAAGCGGCATAGGCGTTAACTTTGCGGGTGTATCATTTTTCGATGATGATTTTGTTTATGCCGACAGTACAGGTATTGTACTTTCTGCTGAAGAATTAGAGCTAGAAATAATAGAACTGTAGCGTGACAGCACACCTTAAAGTATATAACGAAAGCACGCTCAAGCGCATTTGTTCTAACCGTGCAGGTGAACAAAAAGCGTGGCAGTCAATGGCATTACTTGACGCAAACGTTAATATACAACAAGCGCTTACTGATGCTGCACAGTTTGGTATGCGCTTTGTTTTACTGGGCGTTTGCGAAGACATTGGACCTAGAGCCAATTTAGGTAAAGGCGGAGCACAACATGCTTGGCCCGCTTTTTTACAACACTTTTTAAACCAACCTCACAATCACGCTATTGCCATGCAAAAAGTGTTACTCCTTGGCGAAGTAAACCTCGATGACTTAATGGAACAAGCACACCCGCTTGATAACCAAAATCCTCTCGATTTAGACCAATTACGTCAGTTGTGCGCTGAGATTGATGTGCGGGTTGAAGCAATTTTAAGCATGATTTTTAAAGCAGGTCTTGAACCCATCATTATTGGTGGCGGACATAACAACTGCTTAGGTATTATTCGCTCGCTTGCAAAATATAAAAACAGCGCAATTAACGCCATTAATTTAGACCCCCATGCCGACTTTAGAGAGTGTGAAGGCAGACACAGTGGCAATGGTTTTCACTACGCCTATCAAGAGCAGCACCTTAACAGTTACCATGTAATTGGCTTACATGAGCTTAAAAATAATCAACAAATTTTTAATGCAATGCAAAGTGCAAAATTTAGTTTCACCAGCTATCAAGCGATTAATGTTAGGCGAGAAATAAGTTTAACGGAGGCAACTAACAATGCACTAAACGCATTTGATAACGCACCGTTGGGAATAGAAGTTGATTTAGATAGCCTAACCAACATGCCTGCAAGCGCATTTAATTATTGCGGTTTTGATGTTAGCGATGGCGAGCATTATGTTTATTTAGCTGCAAGTAATTATCACAGTGCTTATTTACATTTATGCGAAGCAGCACCCTCGCAACATCCTCACTCTCTTGCTGCGGGTAAATTACAATGTGGTCAAGTAATCAGTGCCTTAGTAAATATCTACCTACAAACAAAGCAAAAAATCTAATCTTCCCTAGTCTTCTTGTGCCTGTAACCACTGTTTAAACCAACTCATTAACCCCAAGCTACTTAAAGGGTGTCCGAAGTAGTAGCCTTGTGAGGCATAAGCTTTCAAACTTTTCACAAATTTAAGTTGGTCCAGTGTTTCAACACCTTCAAAAATCACTTTTGTTTGTTGCTGATTATGCATTTCTACCATACCGCTTACTAAGCTGCGTATATTATTTTGATTACTAAAGTCTGCAGTTAATGCAGGCGATACTTTAATATATTCCACCGCTAAACTAGGTAACTTAGAAAGTAATACAGGGTTATCACCTAAACCATCAACACACACTTTTAAACCTAAACTGTTAAGCCTTGCGATCATGGCTCTGCCTTTATCATCTAGGCTGGTAAAAACATGAAGCGGACATTCAATAATTAAATCGCCTGGCCTGAGTTGATGCTCACCAATTACTCCGTAAACAAAATCAACAAACTCTTCATTGAGCATTTCTGGGCCAAATAAATTAACACTCAAAGGTACCGACATCCCTTCCATACGAAGTGCCATGGCTAATTCGCCAGCACGCTCTATAACAAAGGTAGCCAGTGAATAACCAAGCCCTGCAATTCTAATATCATTTATAAATCGGCTTGCCGATAAGGTGCCTTGCGTGGGGTGTTGCCAACGTAATAACAATTCTAAAAATTCAATTTGACCATCGCCGTTGCGAATAACGGGTTGAAAAAACAGCTCAAACTCATCAGCAAAGCTGATATTCGCAAGCTCTGTTAATCGCGCTTGTTGCTCTAAATGCTCAACCGTCATTTGTTGATGATAAGCCACTATTTGTTTGCTTGGCTGACTATCAAGTGCCAAATACGCATAACTAATTAAATCATCAAAGCTCGTACTTTGTTGATCGCAATGAACATAACTGGCTCTTACCTTTACTTCAATAGTGCAATTAGCCACGTTAAAGGGCTTTAATGTAGCGCCAATAATTTGCTTGATAAGCTGTTGATGTAAATGATTATGGCTTTGTAGATCACAAATAAACGCAAAATTTAACCCGCCTAAATGCGCTAATTTAGCATGCGGAGCAAGGAACAACACTTCATCACTGTCTAGTAAGTCTTTTATTCGATTTGCCGACTGCGACAACAATAAGTCACCAAAATCTCGTCCAATATGCTGATTTACCTGCGCAAACCCCTCTAGCCTTAATACAATAAGTGCGGCTCTGAATGAACCTTCATCAATAAGCTCATTATACTTTTGACGTAACTGTTGTTTATCGGGGAAGCTGACTAAGGGTGAGTTTTCAACATACACCTCAGGCTCAGTTTGTGGCTTTAAAGGCGTAGTAGCTTTAGGCTCATTATCAGCTAAAAAACCACTGACTGAGAGCAGTAAAATAGCCATGAGCAACCACGCTAAATGCAGCGTAAAAAAGAGATACCCTATTAACAATAAAGCAAATAATGCGCTTGCACAGGCACTGATAAGAAATGGTTTTTTTTGCTTTTGTAACTTCGCTTGATATAAATTAAAACCAAAACCTAGCGCTAGTAAAATAGCGAGCCAAGGTATTGCGCTACTGACCATAGCTAAGCCAATGAGCCCAGTACATAAAAAGCTGAGTCTCATTACGTTACTTTTAACGGTTAATAGCGTGGCAACCATTGCCATTAAAAGTGCACCACTTAAAAAAATAGCTAAATTGCTGTAGCTCAATAACGTTCCATCCATAGCTGACGTACTCACTGACATTAAATAAAACATAGGTTTAAGAGTTAATTTTATACAAACTAACTAAGTTTACCCAATATCCATAAATTTAACAGTTTATTTACCCCAAACTGATAACTTAATTGTGCAGGGTGGTCAATTTGCCAATGAGCAATATCTGCGCGAGCGCCAACTTTTAACACCCCTCTATCAGTAAAACCTAAAGCACGAGCCGCATGTGCTGTTACGCCAGTTAATGCCTGCTCTGGAGTGAAATTAAATAAGGTGCAGGCCATATTCATCATTAATTGCAACGAACATAATGGTGATGTGCCGGGATTAAAATCACTGGCAATTGCGATGGGAACCTTGTATTTATTTAACAGTTCAATTGGTGGGTATTTCGTTTCTTTTAAAAAATAAAAAGCCCCAGGCAGTAATACCGCCACAGTGCCTGCGTTTGCCATAGCTTTAACGCCTGCTTCATCAAGGTATTCTAAATGATCAGCCGACAGGCCATTGTATTGTGCTACCAGCGCTGCACCGTGTTGATTTGATAATTGCTCGGCATGACACTTGATTGCCAAACCCTGTTTTTTAGCTGCATCAAATACGCGTTGAGTTTGTGCGTAGCTAAAGCCAATGTCTTCACAAAAAACGTCAACGGCATCCACTAGGTCATGTTCAACAAGCGTGCTTAGCATTTCATTACATACCAAATCTATGTAATCATCACTGCGGTTTTTAAACTCCAAAGGTAGCGCATGTGCCCCTAAAAAGGTGTTAACCACTTCAATGGGGTGATGTTGATTTAACAGCCTAGCCACCTCCAATATTTTTTTCTCATTGTCTATATCAAGCCCATACCCTGACTTAATTTCAACCGTCGTCACCCCTTCAGCTAACAATGCATTTAAACGCTCTTTTGCTGCTACAAATAACTGTTCGTGGTCAGCCTCTCGGGTTGCTTTAACTGTACTTGCTATTCCCCCTCCCTGCGCTGCTATTTGCTGATAGCTCACGCCCTGCAAACGCTGCTCAAACTCTTGCGCACGAGAACCGGCAAACACTAAATGTGTATGGCAATCAATTAAGCCTGGGGTTAACCATTGTCCTTTTACACTTAATATCGGGGTGGCTAACACATCAAAATTAGGTAAATCAGCTTGTTTACCTAGCCACACTATTTTGCCATTTTTAATAGCTAGCGCCGCATTTTCTATCGCCCCATAAGGCGCATCAATATTGCTATCCATGGTCGCAATGTTGGCATCTGTGAGCAATAAATCGATATCATTTAACTGTTCTGTAGATTCTGTGGCTTGCATAAGTTTCTCCGCGATAATGTTCAAACGAGTTTAACAACACATCTTGTATATACAAGGTAATTATGCCATCTTATTAAGTATTGTTTATTTTTAATACACCAAAAGCGTTTATGCCAACACCTAAATTTACACAAATAAAACAGTTTATTGTGGACAAAATACGCAGTGGGCTTTGGCTTGAAAACCAACGCGTGCCCTCAGAAAATGAACTGGCAAAGCAGTTTGCGGTAAGCAGAATGACCGCACGTCGAGCGTTAAGTGAGCTAACTGATACAGGCATTTTAACCCGTAGCCAAGGGCTAGGTACTTTTGTCGCAAGCTTTAAGTCGCAGTCATCATTACTCGAAATAAAAAACATTGCACATGAAGTCAAAGAGCGAAACGGAAACTACAGCTGCACAGTACAGGTGTTGGAATCAATCAATGCCGTGGCGCCAATTGCTATTGCTTTAGGTGTTGAGGTAGATAGTGTGGTGTATAGAAGTGTCATTATTCATAACGAAAATGACAGCCCCTTGCAAGTTGAAGAACGCTTTGTAAACCCGTTACTTGCCAAGGATTATTTACAACAAGATTTTACCGCTCTCACCCCACACGAATACCTATCAACAGTTGCCCCATTAACACAAGCAAGGCATACCGTAGAGGCTATTACACCAAGCAGTGAAATGTGTCAATGGCTTAACCTATATAACGAAGAGCCTTGTTTACAAGTAATACGCCGCACTTGGTCGGTTAACGGGATTGTTAGCTTTGCACGACTTATATCGCCGGGCAGTAAGTACCGCTTGGGCGGACAATTAACATTTAAAAATAATAATAAAGCGCATAACGCATAACACTATTTAACAGGAGTGAACAATGAATCATCGACTGGACACACAGCGCACAATACGCGCGCAACATGGCAATCAAATAACCACCAAAAGCTGGCAAACCGAAGCGGCTAAACGCATGCTAATGAATAATTTAGACCCTGATGTTGCAGAGCACCCTCAAGCTTTGGTGGTGTATGGCGGGATTGGCCGTGCTGCCCGTGATTGGCCAAGTTATGACAAAATAATTGAAACGCTTGAACGCCTAGAAGATGACGAAACTCTATTAGTGCAATCAGGCAAACCGGTGGGTGTATTTAAAACTCATAGCAATGCACCACGTGTGTTAATTGCCAATTCAAACCTAGTACCGCACTGGGCAAACTGGGAGCACTTTAACGAGTTAGATAAAAAAGGCTTGATGATGTATGGCCAAATGACCGCTGGGTCTTGGATTTACATTGGCTCTCAAGGCATAGTGCAAGGCACTTACGAAACGTTTGTGGCTATGGCAAAACAGCATTTTGCTGGTAATGCTAAAGGTAAGTGGGTATTAACGGGTGGCCTTGGAGGTATGGGGGGCGCACAACCATTAGCGGCTACTATGGCAGGCTTTAGTGCCTTGGTGGTGGAATGTGATGAAAGCCGTATCGATTTTCGGATAAAAACAGGATATGTCGATGTAAAAGCCACAGATCTTGAGCATGCACTAAAATTAATAACAGATGCTTGCATAAAAGGAGAAGCGCTTTCTGTGGGGTTACTAGGTAACGCCGCCGATGTGTTTAGTACCTTGGTAAAGAGTGGTATTACTCCCGATATAGTTACCGATCAAACCTCAGCTCATGATCCACTTAACGGTTACCTGCCACAAGATTGGAGTATGGAATACGCAGCTAAAATGCGAATCGATAACCCACAAGCAGTTGTAAAAGCGGCTAAACAGTCAATGGCAGTCCAAGTAAAGGCGATGCTGGCACTACAAAAAGCGGGCGCAGCAACAACCGACTATGGCAATAATATTCGTCAAATGGCCCTAGAAGAAGGCGTGAGTAATGCATTTGATTTCCCTGGGTTTGTGCCTGCGTATATTCGTCCATTATTTTGTGAAGGTATTGGTCCATTTAGGTGGGTAGCGCTATCTGGCGATCCTGAAGATATTTATAAAACCGATGCAAAAGTAAAAGAGCTCATTCCAGATGATAAACACCTGCATAATTGGCTTGATATGGCGCGTGAGCGAATTCAATTTCAAGGCTTGCCTGCACGTATTTGTTGGGTCGGTTTAAAAGATAGAGCGCGCCTTGCTGTTGCCTTTAACGATATGGTTAAAAGCGGTGAGCTTAAAGCGCCGGTAGTTATTGGACGGGATCATCTCGACTCAGGCTCAGTTGCCAGCCCTAACCGTGAAACTGAAAGTATGAAAGATGGCTCCGACGCGGTCTCCGATTGGCCACTATTAAATGCCCTGCTTAATACCGCAGGCGGTGCTACTTGGGTATCACTTCACCATGGCGGTGGTGTAGGCATGGGGTTTAGCCAGCACTCAGGCGTAGTGATTGTTGCCGATGGTACTGATGAAGCAGAGCAGCGTCTTGCTCGAGTATTATGGAACGATCCCGCCACCGGTGTAATGCGCCATGCTGATGCGGGTTATGAAATTGCAAAAAACTGTGCGCAACAGCAGCAGCTAGACCTACCAATGCTTAATGAGGACAAGTCATGATTTCATATACACTCAAACCGGGTCAGCTTGACTTAAACACGCTAAGAAAAATTAACAAATCAGCCATACACTTAACTCTGGCCAATGATGCACAGGCGCAAATAGCTGCCAGTGCTCAAACAGTCCAAAACGTGATAAACGAACATCGCACTGTATATGGTATTAATACTGGCTTTGGGTTATTGGCCAATACTAAAATCGCTGACGATGAACTCGAACTATTACAACGCAGTATTGTGCTTTCACACGCCGCAGGTATTGGTGAGTTAATGGATGACAGCACCGTTAGATTGATGATCACACTAAAAATAAACTCTTTATCGCGCGGTTATTCTGGTATTCGCTTAGCTGTGCTTGAGTTTTTTATGCAGCTGCTTAAAAGTGAAGTTTACCCTTGCGTGCCTAAAAAGGGCTCAGTGGGTGCATCGGGCGATTTAGCACCGCTTGCGCATATGTGTTTGCCTTTATTAGGTGAGGGTAAAATGCGTTATCAAGGTGAGCTGATAAGCGCTACACAAGGGCTAAAAATTGCAGGTCTTGAGCCACTAACATTAGCTGCAAAAGAAGGGTTAGCCTTATTGAATGGCACCCAAGCATCCACTGCATTTGCACTACAAGGCTTATTTAGAGCCGAAGACTTGTACGCACAAAGCTGTGTTATTGGCTCTATCAGTATAGAAGCGGCCATGGGCAGTCGCGCGCCATTTGATGCGCGTATTCATGACATTCGTGGTCAGCAAGGGCAAATAGATACGGCTCACGTATTTAGAGAATTACTCGATAGCCACTCACAAATTAGTGACTCACATATTAATTGTGAAAAAGTACAAGACCCATATTGCCTGCGCTGCCAGCCGCAAGTTCTTGGTGCATGTTTAACCCAAATACGTCAAGCCGCCGAAGTACTACTGTGTGAATCAAACGGAGTAACCGATAACCCTCTCGTATTTGCCGATGTAGGGGATATTATTTCAGGCGGAAACTTTCATGCTGAGCCCGTTGCTATGGCCGCTGATAACCTGGCGATTGCTATTGCTGAAATTGGCGCCTTAGCTGAGCGACGTATTGCTCTATTGATTGACTCTAATTTATCTAAATTACCGCCATTTTTAGTAAAAAACGGTGGGGTAAATTCAGGATTTATGATTGCTCAAGTCACCGCAGCTGCACTGGCCTCTGAAAACAAATCCTTAGCACACCCTGCTTCGGTAGATAGCTTACCGACTTCAGCAAATCAGGAAGACCATGTTTCTATGGCAACGTTTGCAGCACGACGACTAGTTGATATGGCTAATAATACGCAAGGCGTACTGGCCATAGAATGGCTCAGTGCTGCCCAAGGGCTTGAGTTTAGAGCACCACTACGCGCGTGTGATAAAGTAGAAAGTGCCAAAGCACTGCTACGCCAACATGTTAGCTATTACGACAAAGACCGGTATTTTGCTCCCGATATTGAAGCGGCCAACACGCTACTAAGTGAAGGTAAGTTGTGTGACTTCATAAGCCACTCCCCCTTACCTTCTTATTAAATACCATACTGATAACTACAACCCAGTGCTTCTATCGCTGAGCCAATAACTTTGCGCTCAGCGACCTCATTACTACTAAAGCTCGGCATTTGTGTGCCATACAGCTCACACTTTTGCGCATAATAATCTGCTTTGGTCGGGTGCGCTGGGTTCACCACGTTATAAATGCTCTGTCCTTGCGACCAGTTATTAAGGACCGCATAAATAGCATTGATCACATCTTGTTGATGCACCATATTCACTACTTGCTGACTAGAGGTATTGAGTTCTTTACCCGCCACAAAACGACCAGGCTCTCTATTTGGTCCCAACAATCCGGCTAAGCGAAGCACTTTACCTTGCTGTTCAAGCACTTGCTCTTCAGCGTCATACAGCTTTATTTGTCGCTCGTTAGTGCCTGATATATCGCTGCTTTCACTATAAACGCCAGGTTCTTGATCATATACCCCAGTCGATGAGCACAATAAAAAGCCTTTGCAATTAAGCTCAGTTGCCAGCTTTAACGCCTGCTCAAGCACTTGCGGATAATCACTTTCGCTATCTCGACTGCGAGGCGGGATTGCACAGACCCAATACGCATTTTGTAAATCAACTTGGTGCTGCAACTCACCGTTTTGTAAAACAAACTGACGTTCAAAATCAAATTGATGAGTGTCACTACGATGAGTCCCCTGCACTTGCCAACCTTGTTTTTGTGCATCAATACATAAGGCTTGGCCAAGCCAGCCAGCGCCAAGAACGACTAAATTATCTTTGTTGGTTTGCACTTTATTTACCCTTATTAAAACTCAATCAACGCGTTTTATAGCGATAAAAAATATAATTAACTTTATGCGACTAAAAATAATTTTAGCAAACGCTGGTTGCAGAAGATATTAACACACGCTTTTTTTCGATTAGTAATCTCTTTAATGATACCGCAACCATTCATTACATACCTGCAGATAAAGCGTATGACTTAAGTGACTTATCGAGAGTAATATATAAAACGATTGCTCAATTTAAGCTTTAAAAAACGATGGCTGCTAACAAGGCGTTTAAGGGTGAAATTTAAGCGCTTTGCTCTTGTTTTTAATTTATTCAGCACCATATCTTAAGGGTCTGTTTATCTGCAGTTTTAATCAAGTTTCGTTACATAACGCTATTTTTATGAGCGAGATCTCATTTTTCTGTTTTAAATGAAGATCTTTTTATTGAGGTAGTTTGATGTTTAGCAGAGTCTGGTATAGTAGCGCAGGTAATAAACAGTGCTTTTTAAGCAGCTTAATACAAAATTGCTAATTAATGTGTCCTAAAGGTTAATTTAAAGAATACATTAATTATCAATTGTAAAAAATGGGTTAGCCGATGTACGGCTAGCAAAAAAACACATTGTAACGGTTTTATCATGATATCTAATTTATTTACCAAGATTTTTGGTAGTCGCAATGACCGCACTATTAAAAACCTAAGAAAGACGGTCGCACTGATCAATGCACTTGAAACGCAGCTAGAAGCGCTTTCAGATGAAGATTTAAAAGCTAAAACAGCCGAGTTTAGAGAGCGTTACGATAACGGACAAAGCTTAGGCGATATTCTACCAGAAGCATTTGCAGTGGTACGTGAAGCATCAAAACGTGTAAACGGTATGCGTCATTTCGACGTGCAGTTATTAGGTGGTATGGTTTTACACCAAGGTCGTATCGCAGAAATGCGTACCGGTGAAGGTAAAACACTCACAGCGACACTGCCGGCTTATTTAAATGGTCTAACAGGTAAAGGTGTTCATGTCATTACCGTGAATGACTACTTGGCCAAACGTGATGCTGAAACCAATCGCCCATTATTTGAATTTTTAGGGTTAACCGTAGGCTGTAATGTTCCGGGCATGATGCCACAACAGAAAAAACAAGCTTATGCAGCTGACATCACTTACGGTACCAATAACGAATTTGGTTTTGATTACCTGCGTGACAACATGGCATTTAGTATTGATGAGCGCGTACAACGCCCATTATTTTATGCTGTAGTGGATGAAGTGGATTCAATCCTTATTGATGAAGCACGTACGCCACTGATTATTTCTGGTCCCGCTGAAGATAGCTCTGAGCTATACACTGAAATAAATACCATCGTTCCTCTACTTGAATTACAAGAAAAAGAAGACGAGGAAGGAATTGAAGGTGATGGCGATTTCACCATCGATGAAAAATCTAAGCAAGTTCATCTTACTGAGCGTGGGCAAATAAAAGTTGAAGAGTTACTTACCGAGCGCGGCCTAATTGAAGAAGGTGACTCACTATATTCAGCAGCGAGCATTACCCTACTTAGCCATGTTTATGCAGCTCTTCGTGCGCACAAGCTTTATCAAAAAGATGTTGACTACGTTATTAAAGAAAACGAAGTCATCATTATTGATGAGCACACAGGTCGCTCTATGGAAGGACGTCGTTGGTCAGAAGGTTTACACCAAGCTGTAGAGGCAAAAGAAGGTGTGAAAATTCAAAACGAGAACCAAACATTAGCCTCTATTACGTTCCAAAATTACTTCCGCTTGTACGAAACGCTAGCAGGTATGACAGGCACAGCCGACACAGAAGCGTTTGAGTTTCAGTCTATCTACGGTTTAGACACTGTGGTTATGCCAACCAATAAACCAATGATCCGCGATGATCGCGCTGATTTAGTTTACTTAACTCAAGAAGAAAAGTACGAAGCGATTTTAGCAGACATTAAAGACTGTCAAGAACGTGGTCAGCCGGTACTTGTAGGTACTATCTCAATTGAAAGCTCTGAGTACTTATCGCAGTTTTTACGCAAAGAAAAAATTAAGCACAACGTACTTAATGCTAAATTCCACGCACAAGAAGCAGACATTGTTTCTGATGCGGGCTTACCAGGCACAGTCACCATTGCCACCAACATGGCCGGTCGTGGTACCGATATTGTACTTGGTGGTAATTGGAACAGCGAAGTTGAAAAACTTGAGAACCCAACTGACGAACAAATTGCTGAAATAAAAGCAGCATGGAAAATTCGCCATGATGCGGTAATTGATGCTGGCGGCTTACACATTATTGGTACTGAGCGTCATGAATCACGTCGTATTGATAACCAGTTACGTGGTCGTTCTGGCCGTCAAGGTGATGCCGGTTCAAGCCGTTTCTACCTATCGATGGATGATGCGTTAATGCGTATTTTTGCCGGTGAGCGCATGACTAACATGATGCGTAAACTAGGTATGCAACGTGGTGAAGCCATTGAACATCCATGGGTAAACCGCGCAATCGAAAACGCCCAGCGTAAAGTAGAAGCACGTAACTTTGATGTGCGTAAACAGCTACTTGAGTACGATGATGTAGCAAACGATCAACGTCGTGTTGTTTATTCTCAACGTAACGAATTGCTTGAAGAAGGTGATATTTCAGAAACGATTACCGCTATCCGTGGTGATGTGCTCGCGGGTGTGATTGATCAATACATTGCCCCACAAAGCTTGGCTGAAATGTGGGATATCCCAGGGCTTGAAGAACGCTTAAAACAAGACTTCTTGATTGAGTTACCACTTTCGCAGTGGTTAGCTGATGACAATAAACTGTACGAAGAAAAACTGCGTGAGCGTATTGAAGAAGCGGTTGAACAAGCTTACAAGCAAAAAGAAGAAATGGTCGGCGATTCTGTACTGCGCCAGTTTGAAAAAGCCATTATGCTTCAAAGTCTTGACCAACATTGGAAAGACCATCTTGCTGCAATGGATCACTTACGCCAAGGTATTCACTTACGTGGTTATGCACAAAAGAATCCTAAGCAAGAGTACAAACGTGAGTCGTTTGAATTGTTCTCTGAAATGCTAGAAAACTTAAAAGTCGATGTCGTCGGTATTTTAAGTAAAGTGCAAGTTCGCGCCGAAGAAGATGTTGAAAAAGTAGAAGAGCAACACCGTAAAAGTGAAAATGCCCCTCGCGAATATCAACATGAAGAAGCAGAGCATGTAGGTGGTGAAGCACCACAAAGCGCTCAGGTTATGGCGCGTAGCGAGCCAAAAGTGGGTCGTAACGATCCATGTCCATGTGGTTCAGGTCAAAAATACAAACAATGTTGTGGTAAATTAAAATAACACCACTTTGTTACGTTAGATAAAAAGCGACGCTTGCGTCGCTTTTTTTATGCTATTTAAGGGAGAGGTAATGACTAAAGTAATCATCAATGTTGCTGTGGGTGTAATTAAAAAAAATAACAATGTGTTTATTTGTAAACGTGCAGATGAACAGCACCAAGGTGGCTTATGGGAATTTCCAGGCGGAAAAGTTGAAGCCGGAGAAAGTGTTTTTCAAGCACTGAAGCGTGAATTATTTGAAGAAGTAGGACTGACTATTCATAGCTCAAGCGAACTTGTCACTATAGAGCACGACTATGGCGATAAATGCGTACGACTTAATGTACACGTGGTCAGTAACTTTAATGGTCAAGCTCATGGCGCAGAAGGGCAACCAAGCGAATGGGTAAGTATAGACGAACTTGATAACTATGATTTTCCTGCAGCCAATGTCGAGATTATCAGCGCCATAAAAACGAAATATAGCTAGGGTCTGTTGACCTTTCAAGATTAAATTTGCAGCAGTCTGTTTGGTATTTAGGCAAGGCAGAGCCTATGTGGTGTGGTTATTCCCCATAAATAGGCGATAACGCAGCATCAATACTAAACAGGCGCTGCCCTTTGGGTTCTGCCTAGGGGCGATTTACTCTTTGTTGCTCGGTTTTTACTTAGCCCACTAGGTTACAAACCTCGCGCCGCGATTAAACCGCCCCTAGTTTGAACAAATTTTAATCCGCAAAGGTCAACAGACCCTAGTTTTATCATCAGGTATAAAAGTAACTAAAAAGCCAGTGGGCATCATGCTCACTGGCTTTTTATTTTGCGATTAGTGGGGCTAACCGCTTAAGCTAATTTCAGCTTAAATTACCAAATTTTTACGCGATCTTCAGGCTTGATATACATTTTATCGCCCTCTTTAACATCAAACGCTTGGTAAAATTCCGGCATGTTCGACAAAATACCAATCACGCGATAATGACTCGGTGAATGTGAATCGGTCATTAAACGATTGCGCAATGCTTCATCACGGTATTTACGACGCCAAATTTGCGACCAGCCCATAAAGAAGCGTTGGTCGCCCGTATAGCCTTCAATAATGGGCGCTTTAGAATCACCCAGCGATAATTGATACGCTTTATAAGCGACGGTTAAGCCGCCTAAATCACCAATGTTTTCACCCAGTGTCAGCTCACCATTAACGCTGGCATCTTCAAACGGTTTATATTGATTATACTGCGCAACTAAGGCAGCACTTCGCTCTTCAAACTGCTTAAGGTCTGACTCGCTCCACCAATTACGTAAATTGCCATCACCGTCGTATTTTGCACCTTGGTCATCAAAGCCATGGCCTAACTCATGGCCAATAACCGCACCAATAGCACCATAGTTAACCGCATCATCTGCTTCTAAATTAAAGAAAGGAGGCTGCAGAATCGCCGCAGGGAATACTATTTCGTTATTCACTGGGTTATAGTAAGCATTCACTGTTTGTGGCGTCATATGCCACTCAGAGCGATCAACTGGCTTACCTAATTTAGCAATCATATCTGCATAAGCCCACTCACTGTAGCGAATATAGTTACCTACTAGTTCATCAGGATTAATTACTAAATCTGAATAATCTTTCCATTTATCTGGGTAACCAATTTTAGGCGTAAACTTATCCAGCTTTTCTTGCGCCGCAACTTTTGTTTCAGGGCTCATCCACTCAAGGTTTTCAATTGCCACTGAATAGCCTTTAATCACGTTATCAACTAATTCTTCCATGCGCGCTTTCGCTTCTGGCGGGAAGTTTTCTTTAACGTAGACTTTACCTAAAATTTCACCCAGTACACTGTTTGATGCATCAACCGCTTGCTTCCAAAGTGGCGCTTGCTCTTCAACACCACGCAATGTGGTGCTGTAAAAATTAAATTTCAAATCCACTAAGTCTTTATTTAGCAACTGCGCGTAATTACTAACGAAATGGAATTTTAAGTAGTTTTGCCAAACCGATAAGTCTGTATTTTTGAAAATGTCTGCAAATTTTTCAAAGTAACTTGGTTGGCGCACAATCAACTCTTGGGCATCAACACCAACGGCTTCAAAGTAAGCACTTAAATCAAAATCTCCCATTAACGTGTTAGCTTCAGCTACTGACATTTTATTATATGATTTTGTTGCATCACGACTTTGTACCCGACTCCACTGTGCATCAGCAAGTGTCGTTTCAAGGGCAAGTATCGCTTTGGCTGCATCAGCGGCATTATTAACGCCAGCTTTAGCTAAAATATCGGTAATATAGGTTTGATATGCCGCGCGAATTTTTGTGAATTTTTCATCATCTTTTAAATAATAATCACGGTCAGGTAAACCAAGTCCCGCTTGATAGGCATAAAGCGCATTTTCACTTGAGTTTTTAGCGTCATTATTAACATACCAGCCAAAAGGAAGATCTCCGCCTTTAACTTGTAGCTGTGCCATCAGTGTGACCAACGCGGCTTTATCTTTTACTGTATCAATGCTTTTAATAGCTGGCTCAAGTGGTAACATCCCTAACTCTTCACGAGCATTTTCTGCCATGTAGCTAGTATAAAATGCGCCGATCTTATATTCATCTGAACCTGGCTTTGCGCTGCTATTGGTACTGGCATTTTCTAGAACTGTTTTCATTGCTTTTTGCGATTCATCATATAACTGTGAGAACGACCCATAGTTTGACTTATCGCCAGGGATTTCAGTTTTTTCTAACCATTTACCGTTTACGTGGTAGTAAAAATCATCCTGTGCACGAACACTTTTATCGATATTTTGTAAATCAACACCTAAGGCACCAGGGGTTGCTACCGGTGCGGTTACTGTTGTTGCTTCTGCTTGCATTTCTTGTGGCTTTTCGCCGCAACCAACCAAACCTAACGCCAATGCAATACTGGCGGCAGTCATTGTTATTTTTTTCATAAGAATTCCGTATATTAATTAGAATAAATACGCATTTCATTAAGATTTGATAACTCAAAAAAACAACAATAGGATGCAGTCTATTATCTGCTTAATGAAATACGCATCAGCTACAACCTAATTTAGGAAGTACTAACTAGGCATGATAAACCTGATTTAAATAACAATAAAATCGAATATGTAACAAAGTATTTTAAAGCCAGCAAAACAAACCGAGCAAGGTGTTAAATGTTATTTAATTAAGGTTTATTTTTACCATGTAAAGCTAAGCGTTGAAGCTTTTCTTTTAATGACGGTGGAGCAGAATCGGCGATCGCATTTAAATAATCAGCCGTTTGTTCACTCATTTTAAGGGAGTTCGTTGGTTTGCCATCAGCCACTTTAGGTCGAGTGCTTAACCGTTGAGTTGCCTGTGGATTGGCAGTAATTTTTATTTGCCCAAGCTCGGCCATACCCGCGGCTCTAAAATGCGATTGCATGTCCATTTTTAAATAATTAAGCCTAAGGGCAATAGGTGCAGAAACGGCTTCTATCATTAAGGTGCCGTCACGGTAATTACTTACTCGGCACTTTTCACCTAACTTAGGGCCTAAGAAATCGCGCAACAATTGTTGCTGTGTATCCAGTGCTTGGCTTTTTCCCGCATAGGCTGCTAAGCGGTTGTTCAGCCCAGCCATAATATCGGTTAACGGTTTTGGCGCATATCTATCTTTAGCCATATCACACCTTAAAAACATCAAAAGAAGGCTTGCTTAAATTAAACTTAATTTAAGCAAGCAAAGTGGGTTTATACCAATTCACTGAAATAAATATTATTGCGGATGGGTATTAAGCACCTGCTACTTGCATTTGTTCAATCAGTACTGAACCAGTCTGAATCCCGCCGCGACGCTCTATATCGCCACCTATAGCGAAAATACCTTTGAACATATCTTTTAAATTACCAGCAATCGTAATTTCGCTTACTGGGTATTGTATTTCCCCATTTTCAACCCAAAAACCAGCCGCACCGCGAGAGTAGTCACCGGTTACGGTATTCACGCCCTGCCCCATCAATTCTGTAACTAATAAGCCCGTACCCATGGTTTTTAATAATGCAGTTAAATCTTGATGCGTCTGTTCTACTAACCAATTATGAATACCGCCAGCGTGCCCTGTTGGGGTCATATTCATTTTACGTGCAGCATAGCTTGCTAATAAATACGTTTGTAACTCGCCACCGTGAATTATTTCTCTGTCGAGAGTTTTAACCCCTTCGCTATCAAATGGCGATGATGCTAAGCCTTTAAGTAAGTGCGGACGCTCTGAAATATTAACGGTTTTGCTAAATACCTGCGTGCCTAAGCTATCCAATAAAAAGCTGGATTTACGATACAGTGCGCCACCACCAATTGCTGATACCAAATGGCCAAACAATGAATTAGCAATATCGGCTCTAAAAATAACCGGCACTTTCATGGTGCCTAGTTTTTGGCTGTTTAGTTTTGCTAGGGTTTCTGCTGCAGCTTCAAGTCCAACACTTGCAGCATCTTTTAACCCCGCTTGATCGCGAGAAATCGTGTAGGCTGAGTCGCGCTGCATATGCTCGCCCTCTTTACCTATCACCATAGTGCTTATGCTGTGGCGAGTACGTGGAAAGCCTGCAATTAAACCATGGCTGTTACCATATACTCGCAAACCTTGATGCGATGAAAAGCTAGCGCCATCTGAATTCACTATTCGCTCATCGGCGTTTAATGCGGCTTGCTCTGCGGCATGACACAAATCAATCCCTTGCTCTGGGCTTACATCCCAAGGATGAAACAAGTCTAAATCTTTAGGGGCAAACTCAAGCAGTTCTTTATCAGCAATGCCATTACATGGATCGTCTGAAGTGAATTTAGCAATATCGATGGCTTTTTCGACCACAGCACGTAATGTTTTAGGATTTAAATCAGCCGTTGATGCCGAGCCTTTGTTATTGCCAACATACACGCTAATACCTAAACCACCGTCTTGATTAAACTCAATGGTTTCTACCTCCCCCATGCGCGTACTTACCGACAGCCCCGAAGTGCTAGACATAGCAGCTTCTGCAGCGGTAGCACCTAGTTTTTTAGCATGTTCAAGTACTTCTGATACAGCGTCTTTTACTTGAGAGATTTGCGAATAAATTGGATCTTGGTGTTGGCTTTTCATAAATTCTGTCCTGAGCCCTGAAGGCCATATTGCACACATTTTTTATATTTAAATGCTAACACACTCACTGCACCACATCAGCTAATATTAATCACTAAAAGAATCGCGTATAATAGATGAAGTTATTTTTATTTAAGAGCACCCCATGGCGAAGAAAAAAGGCAAGCCTGCTGAAATTGAAGAAGAAATTATATATGTATCAAAAAGTGAACTTAAGCGCGAAGCGCAAGAGTTTCATCAGTTAGGATCTGAAATTGCCAAAATGGGTAAAAAGCAGCGCGAACGCCTGCCGCTCAATGATGACTTAAAAGAAGCAATGGTGGTTGCTGATAAAATAAGTAATAAAAGTGATGCCTACCGCCGACATTTAAATTACATCGCAAAAACCCTTCGTACGGTAGAAAATATTGAAGAAATTAAAGCGATCATTGATGTCATGCTTAATAAAAATAACCAAGCTGAGGTTATGATCAAAAAAATTGAGCAACTGCGCAGTGATTTAATTGAACAAGGCGATGACTTAATCAACGAAACAATTGAACAATATCCAGCTCTTGAGCGCCAAAAAATGCGCCAAATGGTGCGTAATGCTGCCAAAGAAGTAAAAGCTGAAAAACCAGCGAGAAGCTACAAAGAGTTATTTCAGTACTTAAAAGACGCCATAATGTAACGCAGCCGCGTTATATATTAAAAAGGTGCTGCGGCACCTTTTTTTGTTGTAGATCAAAACCTCCTCCTCTTTGCTTTTTTACAATACGCAGCAACTTAAAAGATAAGGTGCGCGTGATGATTAAACTTCCTCAATGGGATCAAACTTTAATAAACAAATACAATGTATCGGGCCCGCGTTACACGTCTTACCCGACCGCGCTTTCGTTAGCTGATGGTTATCAGCAACAAGATTTGATTAGCGCTATTGAATCATCGCAAACCCGTTCGTTGTCTTTATATATTCATATTCCTTTTTGTAGTCAGCTTTGTTATTACTGTGGCTGTAATAAAGTCATTACTCGCCACCAATCTAAAGCCGATACCTACCTAGACTTTTTAGCTAAAGAAATTGCAGCACAAGCACCGCTGTTTCAAGATTATCGGGTTGAGCAATTACATTTGGGGGGGGGCACACCAACTTTTTTAACCGCAACGCAAATGACGCGCTTAGTAAAGCTGCTAGAGCAACACTTTAACTTTAGCGATACCTGCGAGCGCGGTATCGAAATCGACCCTCGCTCACTGGCTGACAATATGCTGGTTGATTTAAGCGAGTTGGGGTTTAATCGTGTGTCATTTGGTATTCAAGATTTTAATGATCAGGTTCAGCTGGCTGTTAATCGCCCTCAGCATGTTGATGAGGTAAAGCAATTAATTACCCAAGCAAAACAGTTGGGCTTTAAATCAATTAATGCTGATATGATTTATGGCCTGCCACTACAAACACCTGAGAGCTTTACGCAAACGATTGAGCAACTTATTGCCTTAAACCCTGACCGCGTTTCAGTATTTAACTACGCTCATTTACCGGAACGTTTTGCCGCCCAACGTAAAATTAAAGACGCCGATTTACCCAGTGCGCATAATAAGCTCACCATGTTTAAAAATACCCTAGAGCAAATGACGCAGGCGGGCTATCAATTTATAGGTATGGATCACTTTGCAAAAGTTGATAATGAGCTAGCCATTGCACAAAATACGAATCAGCTGCATCGTAATTTTCAAGGCTACACCACTCATGGCGAGTGCGACTTATTGGGCTTAGGTGTCTCGTCTATTTCACAAATAGGCACAGCGATATTACAAAATAAAAAAGAGTTAAAACATTATTATCAAGCAGTTGATGAGCAAGCAGGCAGTGCCATTAATAAAGGCATGCATTTAACCCAAGATGATCTTATTCGCGCCGATGCGATTAAGCAGCTTATTTGCCAGTTTGAGCTTGATATGAGCGTATTCGCTAACAGACATAAAATCAGCTTTAATGACTACTTTCAAGATGCTTTAGAGGCACTCGCACCATTAATTGCCGATGAAATGGTAACAATAGAAAACAACCTAATTAGCGTAACACCAAAAGGGAATTTATTTATTCGTATTATTTGTATGTGCTTTGATGCGCATTTACAAAAACAGATAAATGCCACTCGCTTCTCACGCGTTATATAATTTAAAACTAGCACGCATAAAAAAAAGCAGACCAAGGTCTGCTTTTTTTATATATGCCGTAAAATCTAAGCGCTAGTTAAAAACCACGTTTTCGCTGCCTTGGGCTGCTTTAAACTCAACAATAATTTTTTTACAGTCAGCTTCAATTTCATCACTCAGTGATTCTTCTGCGCGCCAGCGCGCCGTGTCTTGCTTAAAAATTTCTTTTTTAGCGTACTTTTTGCGCGAATCATGGGTTGGCATTTCTTTTACCACGTCGTACATTTTATAAATACCCGGGTATGCACTCGTTAGGTCGCGCTCAGTATCAAAACTATATTGCGACATAAGCACCCAAATACGTAAGCACCCCTCAGAGTAATCACATTGCTTTTCATTCATAGCACGTGCAATTAAATGAATACTATCGGCTAACTTCGCATTACGCTTTAAACGCGACTGTTTTAGCTTTTGCTGTTGCTCTGTCTGTTTTTTGCTAATTAGCTTTTTTTGCACATTTAGCTTATAGAGCAACTGACCCGCATAAAATGCCAAGCCCGCTATAATAGCAGCACCTACAACTAAGGCTAAGATCACTGCTGTACTCATTGCGTGTCCTTATTACTTATCTTCGTCGTCATCTAGCCATTCATTCGCTAGATCGTTTGATAGGTATTGATCAAAGTCTGAATTACTGTCTTCATCGCTGAAGTCATCTTCAAACTCTTCTTCATCTTCAATGCCTAATAATTTACAAAGCACTTGGTGACGCGCTATGCGGCTATTAAAGTATTTTGCATCTTTACCCGTTAGCATTTCACCTTGCTCATGACGCTCAACTAATTTAAGTAAGCGCTCATCATTTTCAAGGGCTTCTAACTCTTGTTCAGGCGTTAATTCTGGTTCAACAGCCTTTTTAAGCTCTGCTACAGGTTTAAGGTTACGTTTCATTTCGATTTTTGGTTCAGCAGCAGGTGCAACCAATGGCACTGCTTTTTTACTACCAACGCGTTTATCTTTAGCAGCCGAACCTGCTTTTTGAGTGTCATTACTCAATGCATCCGGTGCATTACGTGAACCAGGCTTAGCGCCCTTAGTTTTTTTAACACGTTGCTCTTTCAATGCGCGCATTTCTTTAAGCTTATCTTGACTTAAACGAACGGGACCATTTGATGGAATTTTACGTGACTTTTTCTTTCTACTCATATCTTGATCGTCTCACTTAAGAGGTTTTGAGCGAGGCGCAACTCAATGGGCATCGCGGTGCTGGCCTAGCCAGGAGAATTCAGTTTGGGCGTTTTGCGCGCCAAAGCACAGTTAAGGTGCTTTTTTTAAACGGGGGGTATTGTAACAGGACAAATAAAAAGGCGGTAGAGAAAACATCTCTACCGCCTACTAATCTGAGCGCCATTATATGGACACTTCTCCCTTCGACTTTTTAGTCTTTATTGTTTTTATTATTATTTTCTATCCGTATTTTTATTATTTATCTTCCGTGTAGCATTCCATTTTGTTTTTATTATTAAACTTCCATGAGTATTTTATTATTTTCGGTCTTCCTAACACTTTTTTGATATTTCCTTTGGTAGCACACTCTATGTGCTATTCAGTCGTGCCGCGCTACTATCCTTATAACGTTTTCCTATTTGTTATTGTTTTTGCGACAGGGGTTAATTTACTCGTTAATAATTTTGTTACAACTAATTTATATCTTTTTTCTTGTACTACATATGACAAAAAACACTAAAAAATATAAATTACAATAAGTTACATTAAAAAATAAAAATAAAATGAGATTTTTCTTACACCAAAGTATGGTCAATGTCTTACAAGAGAAGGAGCTTTATCGGTCACGGCAGGCACAAAAAAAGCAGCTAAAGCTGCCTTTTTCACTAATTAACATTATATTATGTTAACAACATCTAAATAAATACGACTTTAGTGTAGACCACCAAGGTATTTAGAGAGTGTTTCAATGTCTTTATCTGTTAGTTTCTTTGCAATGTCCTGCATAACACCATTTAGGTCGTTATTACGAACACCATCTCTGAACTGTTCAAGTTGTGACTTGATGTATTCTGGATGTTGGAAAGAAATCTTTGGGAATTTAGCAAGTGAAGAGCCATTACCACGTGGACCATGACAAGCCGCACATGATGGGATACCGCGCTCAGCATCACCTGCTTTATATAACATTGCGCCTGTTTCTTGAACATCTTTCGGTGTAGCACCTTCAGACATGTTCAAAGAAGCAAAGTAAGCAGCCAAGTCTTTCATATCTTGATCACTTAATGGCATTGCCATACCGCTCATTACTGGATTCATACGACCTTCTTTACCACCCGAAGTCATACCTAATTTAAATTCAGTAAGTTGCTTGTATATGTAATCTGCGTGTTGGCCTGCAATTTTTGGGTAGATGTTAACCGGCGCATTACCGTCTGGGCCGTGACAAGCCGCACACGTTGCTGATTTTTCTTTACCTGCGTTTACATCGCCATCAAATGCTGTTGCGTTGCTTGCTGACAACGCACCAAGCAATATAGTTAAAGATAGTGCTATTTTTTTCATGGTGAATTCTCTGTTTCCGACCCTGTATCATCTACAATATGGATGTTGTGATTTTTATATTCTACACGATATTAAATTCTCTGGCACGTTTTCTACACACATTAAACCTATAAATTATAGGGTTTTGAGTAAAATTAAACGCTAAGCCAGTTAAAATGTACTGTCAGCAATGATCTTACATGCTCAAATACACTTTTTAATAGCTACTTTATAGTATAAAATACGCGCCACGGGTGAATTTGGTTTACCCAATGTTATTTTTTTAAGTTTTAGGAGAGCCTGTGCTCAAATCTCGTATCAAGTATAACACTGCGTCTTTTGTTACAAGCGCGCCAGACATCACTAAATTACCTGCTGATACGGGAATTGAAGTCGCGTTTGCCGGTCGCTCTAATGCAGGTAAATCAAGTGCGCTAAATGCCCTAACCGATCAAAAGTTAGCACGAACCAGTAAAACACCCGGCCGTACTCAGCTGATCAACACCTTTGAACTTGCCGATGTAGATAATATGCGCCTAATTGACCTACCTGGCTATGGGTTTGCAAAAGTGCCGATTGAAATGAAAAAGAAATGGCAAAAATCGCTAGGCGAATATCTGCAAAAACGTCAAAGTTTAAAAGGTATTGTGGTATTAATGGATATTCGTCATCCATTAAAAGATTTAGACCGCGACTTAATTAATTGGGCTGTAGGCAGTGAAATTCCGGTATTGGCACTATTAACTAAAGCCGATAAGCTAAAGCAAGGTCCGCGTAAATCACAAGTTCTTAGCGTACGTCGTGAGTTAAGTGAATTAGATGGCGATATTACGGTTCATGCATTTTCATCACTTAAAGGCACCGGCTTACCAGAAGTCGCTAAAAAGCTAGATGAGTGGTATTTAGGCCCAATAGTGGCCGTTCCACCTGCTGATTTAGTAGCGCCAGATAGCGAATAATTACTGTAAGTAAAATTTCTGCTGTGCGGAGGTAATAAAATAGCCGAGCTCATCTGTTTCGGCTATTTCAGCCCACTGATAAAACACATTTCGCGCAACTCGCGCAAAGCAGCCGTAGGGTAACTGCATATAAGGCACAGCCGCACCTTTGTAGTCATTGATATAAAGTGACTCAGAACGACCTAATAGCCATGTGCGGTTTAAGTTATCAATACAACAAATAACGCTTCCCTCTGATGTCGGTTCACTATGCCAATTTACAATAATAAAAGGCGCATCCTTCACCTCAATCGCGATTTTTTCTACGGGTGTTTTTAAGTAAAACTGCCCATCTTCGTTGCATAATACACTGGCAAAAAGTTTCACCATTGATTGACGGGTAATTTCACTACCTGCGTAAAACCATTTACCTTGCTCATCAATCAATAATGGTAACTGCCCGCAGTGAGCGGGCTGCCATTGTTCAAAAGGTTTGCTTGGCTCGCTGAGTTGCTTGCTAAGCTCGTTAAGTGAAATCACTGTTTTTTAAATGTCAGTGCAAAAGTAACTGGCACGGCAGTAGCAATTGAAGGTAATCCGGCTAATTTTTGTAACTGCATTACCCCTTCGGTGATCTTAAAGTCATCACTGTTGATAATGATAGGAGTGAATGATGCCACACTTAAATCTCCATTGGCCGCACTGCTTACGAGTACATCAACAGCAAGTGGCTTTTTATGACCATGAAAGTCTAGCTCAGCGCTAATACCTTTTAATACGTACTGCCCTGGTTGCTTAATAAGTGACAACTTATCAGATAAGTCAGCGGTTAATACTGCGTTTGCAAACGTGTCAGACTCAAACAATATCTTACTTAAACGTTCGTTACGGATTGGGATAAAGGTTTCGGCTGAGGTTAAATCAACGTTTACGCTAAATTGACCCTGATCGCTCAGCTGCCCTGCTAACTGAGTAAAGTGACTTGCTTCAGCAATGCTATTTTTTTTAATTGATACAAAACTTAATTGGCTTTTATCGTTCAATAGTTGCCAGTTTGCCGATGCAGCACCTGAAACTAGTAAACATGATAAAGATAAACCTGCGATAGCTAACGTTTTAAACATAATGCACTCCTAAAATAAAAAGACTTATACCGGTAAAAATAATACTTTGATCAGCCCAGCTGAAAATCATTAGTTACTGTGTGGTAAATCGAAAATGCTAAGTAGACTGATGGTATCACTTGAAACGCTAAGTGCAATTAGAGAATAAATTTAACGCTTGGATGCAAGGCAATAAAAAAACGGCCCATCAAATATATGATAGGCCGATATAGCAAACTGGGGAGAAGCTATTAATACGTTGCATCTTACGATGCATCATCAACAGGATGTCCTACAGGATGAGGACGGGCGGCACTTTACCAAAAGCAAGTGTAAAAATACAAGCATATTATTGATAATCGTAGCGAATTGACGAACCTCTAACGATTTAATACAAACTGCTGTTTAATTTAACTTTTTTTTAACCTGCAAGATAAAGAAAAAGCGCCTAGCGGCGCTTTATGATTCTCTTTTTGGACTCTGTATTTGGCCTATATTAAAACCAGTACAGTAGCGCTAAATTAGTGTGCTTGTTCCCAGTTATCACCTTCGTCAGCTTCAACAATAAGTGGTACATCTAACTGCGCCGCTTGTGACATCAGCTCACAAATCTGTTTGGTATATTGCTCAGTACATTCTGTTTTAATCTCAAATACCAATTCATCGTGTACCTGCATGAGCAGCTTAACTGTATTAGGTGCTTGCTGATTAACCCAAGTATGCACGCTTAACATCGCTTTTTTAATAATATCAGCCGCAGTGCCTTGCATCGGCGCATTAATTGCTGCGCGCTCAGCGCCTTTGCGACGAGCACCATTACGCGCATTTATTTCTGGTAAATGTAAGCGACGGCCAAAAATTGTTTCTACATAGCCATTTTCGGCCGCTTTTTCACGCGTTGTTTCCATGTACTCTAAAACACCTGGAAAACGCTCAAAATATTTATCGATATAATGCTGCGCTTCATGGCGTGGTACATCAAGTTGACGTGCTAAGCCAAATGCCGACATGCCATAAATTAAGCCAAAGTTTACCGCTTTAGCTTTACGGCGCATATCTGATGTTACATCTTCAAGCTCAACCCCAAATACTTCAGCAGCCGTGGCACTGTGAACATCTAAGCCATTAGCAAATGCGCTTAGTAATCCCTTATCTTGCGAGAGATGCGCCATAATACGCAGTTCTATTTGGCTGTAATCGGCAGCCACAATTTTATATCCATCTGCGGCAATAAACGCTTCACGAATACGACGTCCTTCCTCTGAACGAATAGGAATATTTTGTAAATTAGGATCGCTTGAGCTTAATCGACCCGTTGCTGTTACCGCTTGGTGATAAGAAGTATGCACTCGCTGCGTGCGTTCATTGACTATCAAGGGTAACTTATCGGTGTAGGTTGATTTGAGCTTAGATAAACCACGATGCTCAATAATCACTTTAGGCAGCGGGTAATCGTGTGCTAACTCTTGCAGTACTTCTTCTGCTGTAGAAGGCGCGCCTTTGGGTGTTTTTTTGATAACGGGCAATTCGAGCTTTTCAAATAACAGCACCTGTAATTGCTTTGGCGAGCTTAAGTTAAACGGTTCGCCCGCGATTTCAAACGCTTCTTTTTCAAGCTCAAGTAATCGCTCACCTAAACGTTGGCTATGCGTGGCCAACATGTTGCTGTCGATAGCAACACCGGTGCGTTCAATATCAGAAATAACACTTACTAGTGGCATTTCTATATCTTCAAACACCGATTTTAGTTTTTCATCCGCTTCAAGTTTCGGCCATAACACTTGGTGCAAACGCAAAGTAATATCGGCATCTTCAGCGGCATAAGGCGCTGCTTTTTCAAGTTCTATTTGATTAAATGTAAGCTGCTTTTTACCTTTACCAGCAATATCTTCAAAGCTAATATTTTTGTGGCCTAAGTATTTAAGCGCCAACGAGTCCATATCATGACGGGTGCCTACGCTATTAAATACATAAGACTCCAGCATAGTGTCGAACTTAATACCATTTAATTCGTAGCCTGCATTGGCAAGCACGCTTTTATCGTATTTTAGATTTTGACCTACTTTAGCTTTATTTTCGTCTGCTAATATTGGCCCCAACTTTTGCATCACAAATTCAAGGCTTAACTGATCGGGCGCATCGGGGTAATCGTGTGCTATTGGTAAATAAGCCGCTTCCCCTGCTTTAACCGCAAAGCTCATACCGACCAATTGCGCTTTCATATACTCTAAACTGGTTGTTTCTGTATCAAAAGCAAGTAGCTCAGCTTCATTAAGCTGTTCTATTAATGTCTCAAATTGGGCCTCAGTTAAAATAGTTTCATAGTGCGCATCTTCAACTTTTGGCAGCTCATTCTCTTGCGTTGGTACTGCTAAATGTGTGTCGGCATCTTTTGGGTTGTCTAGCAATTCAGCTAGCCAACGACGAAACTCACATTCACCGTATAAGGCAATTAATTCGTCTTTATTCGGTGTTTGTAATTTAAAAGTATCAAGATCAGATTCAACCTCAACATCACATTTAATAGTGGCAAGCTCATAGCTTAACGGTAAATGATCAATCGCTTTTGCCAGTTTCTCGCCTATTTTACCTTTTATATCAGAAGCATTATCAATTACGCCCTGAAGCGATCCGTACTTTTGTAACCATTTAACTGCTGTTTTAGGTCCACAACCCTCAACGCCAGGAATATTATCTACTTTGTCGCCCATTAAAGCTAAATAATCGATAATAAGTTCAGGTCCAACACCAAACTTTTCAACCACAGTTTCGGGATCTGAAATACTGTCGGTCATGGTATTAATCAAGGTTACATGCTCATTGACCAACTGCGCCATATCTTTATCACCAGTCGATACCAGCACATGACGTTGTTGCTCAGAGGCAATCCGTGCAAAAGTACCGATTACGTCATCGGCTTCCACGCCCTCAATACTAATTAACGGAAAACCCATTGCTTTGATAATACTGTGCAGCGGCGCTATTTGAGTACGCAGATCATCAGGCATTGGCGGACGGTTCGCTTTATACTCACTGTACATATCATTTCTGAAGGTTTTACCTTTGGCGTCAAATACCACCACCATATGTGAGGGATCATATTGTTTGATCAAACTTTTAAGCATGTTTACCACGCCATAAATGGCACCGGTGGCCTCACCCTTAGAGTTCGTTAGATGTGGTGGTGAATGATAAGCACGAAACAAATATGAAGAGCCATCAACTAAAATAAGCGGGTTTTCGGGGATCTGAGCCATGGTAAAATTGGATCCTAAATACAAAAAAGTAATATGAGTGTAAGCATGCCATAAGGCAGTAAATAAAACGACTGTGAATTAATGTGAGTAATCGCGCTACATTTTTAGTAAGTTGTGGATAACTATGTAGATAACACCCACAGGCAATTCATCCGAAGCATCTTGAAATGCCTAGATTAATTTGTAATTTATTGTTTTGTTTAAAAAAAGATAATTCGAGGTTCTTTTTTATTATTTTTTTATTAATGTGGAAAAAGCATTTATACCGTCACTGGTTTTATAACCCACCTTAATTATTTACGTCCATTTAAATAACTGGATGAGCATTCTAGCATAATGGATCAAAGATCATAGCGATCCTTTATAATTTTTTTCATGGCTACTAATCACTAAATGGCATATAGCGCATAACAACGTGCTTTGCGCCTAAAAAACGAGCAAATAAATTTTTAAATCGGCTGATTCATCGTGTTAAACTTTATTTAAGAGACTTTAATGGAGCGAAATGATATGAAAAATATAGCTGTAATTTTAGCAGGTTGCGGTGTGTTTGATGGTAGTGAAATTAATGAGGTGGTACTGACTTTATTACACATTGAAAAAAATAATGCTCAGTATCAGTGCTTTGCACCTGATATAGAGCAGTACCACACCATTAATCACATCACTGGTGAAGAAATAGCACAGCCGCGAAATGTATTAGTTGAATCAGCTCGCATCACCCGTGGCAATATAAAGTCACTCGCTGAATTAGACGTTACACAATTTGATGCACTCATTATCCCTGGGGGCTTCGGGGTAGCTAAAAATCTATCTGACTTTGCTATTAATGGCACTAACGCTAAAGTAAACGAGGCAGTACTTAGCGCTTGTAAAGCGTTTGCGGATGCAAAAAAAGCCACGGGTTACATGTGTATTGCACCGGCTCTATTGCCTTTTATTTATCATAAACCTCAGCTTACTATTGGTAATGATAGCGACACAGCCGAGGCTCTTAGCACATTAGGCGCTGAACACGTAGAGTGTAAAGTGGATGATATTGTTATTGATAAAAGCAATAAACTCGTTACGACACCGGCCTATATGTTGGCACAGTCTATTATGGATGCAGATGCAGGAATCGATAAGTTAGTGCGTAACGTATTAGCTATGAGTTAGTCGTAAGGGCTTTGATCGCATTAAAGGCGTGATGATCCCGTTTTATAATTTAACTATGCGCTAAACCATGTAATTTTATTGAGTTAAGACAATCATTAGTCGTATTTCTAAATAAAATCGACTCTGAGCATTTTATAAATGACTTAGTGGAGTTATAATTGGTTTAAATTCCGTCATTTAAAATCGTGATTGATCACGTTCAAATTGAAGTGGGCAAGGCAAAATGAAAAAACTATCAGCTGCAGCATTACTTGTGCTAGCAACCACCGCATACGCACAGCCATATGATAACTCTATGACTGAAGATGCAATTAAAAAACGTTTAGCGCCTATCGGTGCTGTTTACCTTGAAGGTGAAAAAGTAGAGGTTGCTGCACCAACAGGGCCTCGTTCAGGCGAGCAAGTATATCAAGCGGCCTGTTTTGCTTGTCATGGTACAGGTGCTTTAGGCGCTCCTAAATCAGCTGACGATTGGGCTCCTCGTATTGCTAAAGGAAAAGATACCTTATTAGATCATGCAATCAACGGCTTCAATGCAATGCCGCCACGTGGTACATGTATGGATTGTTCTGATGATGAAATAAGCGCAGCAATCGACTTTATGACTGCTAAATAAAATCAGTCAGGCTAAAACTATAAATGAAAGGCTTACTCACAGTAAGCCTTTTTTGTTTCTAATTATCGATTTTTCGCAGCATAATTAAGATAAATATCTACTTGACGCAAAATGTTAAAAGTGGAACTATAATGATTAATAACTATACAAAAAATTATAACTGGTTAAACATCATTGGAAGATAAACTCATTGTACCGAGTAGCGTAGTGCGCCAAAATAAACGACTAAAAGCACTATTGAAAAAGTACAAACATGCCTACCACCTCCACAATGCCCTGATACAGCTATCAGAGCAAGCAAGTACTGTTGCCGAATTAACCTTACTTTACCCAGCTATTCATGACATTTTACAAAAGTATGTCCCGAGTAAAAGCTTTTATGTGGTGCTTGTTGAGCCGCAATCACAACAGTTGGAACTGTCTTATTTTTCTGATGAAAAAGATGGAATTTCTGTACCACTTAATCGGGAGAATAATTTTGAAGAAGGCGCAACGGGTTATGTGTTTAAGCAAGGAAAGACCACTTATTTCACTAAGCAACAAATGCATGATGCTGCACAGCAAGGCTTATTCAAAGCATTAGGTACACCTGCAGAACACTGGGTAGGCGTTCCAGTTTATCAAGAAAAAAATATTATTGGCGTATTAGCAGCGCAAAGTTACGACACTGAGCAAGGTTATAGTTCGCAACAAATAAACCTACTTGAAGCAATGTCACTTTATTTAGCGACAGCTATTGAACGCGTTAAGAAACGAGAGTTGCTCGAATCAGAAGTAAAACTAAGAACCCGTGCATTAACGCAAAGCAATGATGCTTTAAATGTTGAAATACAACAGCGAAAAAGCGCCCTGCAACGCCAGCAAATATTATTTAAAATTTCAGAGCTGACAACTCAAGCTAAAAACCTAGATGATGCTTATTTTCAAATACACGAAATAATAAAAACCATCACTTACGCAAAAAATCTTTATATTGCCTTGTATGATAAAGAAACGGGCTGGATTAGTTTTCCTTACAGTGTTGACGAATTTCAAGGCAGCACCCAACCAAGGCGCTTTGCAAAAGGGTACAGTGAGCTGGTGATCAGCACCGAAGAAACACAAATAATTCACCCGCAAAGAGCACAAGAGTTATTAGATAGTGGCATTGTAGAGCGTGAAAAACCAATTGATGAATCTAGAAGAGCCACCAGCTGGCTTGGCGCTCCGCTAAAAACATCGCAAGGAGTTATAGGTTTAATTGTTTGCCAAGCTTATAATAATGAACACCTTTTCACACAAGATGATGCAGAACTCATAACCTTTGTATCGCATCAAATTGCCACGGTATTACAAACAAAATTAGCCTCACAGGCGCTGAAAAAGAGCCACCAAGAGCTCGCTTCTCGAGTAAACGAAAAAACCAAAGAGCTAAGCCAAGCAAATTTGCATTTACAGATGCAAATTGATGAGCGTAAAAAAATAGAGCAGCAGCTGTATCACGATGCGCACCATGACTCATTAACAAGCTTGCCTAATCGTAATTTATTTTTAACGCAGCTAGAAAAAACGCTACAGTTTTACCAACGTCACCCTGATGAGCACTTTGCGGTACTGTTTATTGATCTTGATAAATTTAAAGATATAAACGACCAGCTTGGGCACCATGCCGGAGACGAATTTTTAATTAGCGTGGGTCAGTTGTTCTCTCAATGTATCCGTGAGCATGATTTATTAGCACGCTTAGGGGGAGATGAATTTGTAATTTTACTCACTCATTTAACCGAGCCAAACCAAGCTGAAGATGTTGCAAATCGAATCATCAACATCATGCGAAAACCTTTTTGTACAAAAGGTATTTGTGTGCAAAGCGGCGCGAGTATTGGTATCACTTATTCAAAACAAAGCTATAAACATACAGATGAAATTATTAGAGATGCTGATGCCGCAATGTATTACGCTAAAAACTCTGGTAAAAATCGCTTCGAATTATTTCACCCGTTACTCACAGAGCCAATGCTGCAACATGAGTCACAAACATTGCACCATCTTGATGTATTACCTATGACGTTTCGTAGCTCAGATATTATTTCTATGGATGAGCATTATCAATATGCCTCATTATTTGAAGCGTTTGGTGAACACCCTGTACTTGGCTTTACTAGTTTTGATATTTTAAAGAAATTTGCAAGTGATAAAGAACAGCATATAAAAGTAGAACTCCAACTGATTTTACAAGCGTATCAACAAGCGAAAGACTCTGAAATAAGCGTTGCTCTTCTGCCTTGCTCAAGTCTGCTTTTAGAAAAGCATGAGTTCTCTTTATTAACTGCTGCACTAAAGCAGCCATTAAACATTGATCCACTTTGTTTGTTGTTTGATGATCAAGAATTACGTTACGCCAGTGCGCTGCAACTAGAAAACTTAAAACAGCTTAAAGCGCTGGGCTACTCTATTGGTCTAAATAATTTCGCAAAGGATAAATGCGAGCTTAATTTAGTGACCGAGATAGAATTTGATTACTTACTATTAAGCTCCACTTTCAGTAAACGAATATTGCAGCAGGAATGCTATGACTTGCAGCTACAAGGTTTGCTGGCTATCACTAAACTTAAACACATTAAAGTGATTGCTAAAGGCCCGTCAATATTAAACTTCAGAGCCCTTTTAGATAAGCATGGCTTGAACTTGTTTGTTGCCAAACAGCACCCACTTAAAAGCGCGATACGTTCAACACTTATAAGCTCAGAATCAAAATAACGCTAAACACATGCTATTGTGGTTTTTTTAGCATTGCCCTTAAATTTGCAACCCGAGCTTGGCCTTTTTCCATGCGTTCAGCTTGAGTATTAGGCGCTTTTTTGTTTTCAAAGGCTAAGTCATCTTGTGGTAGCTCTTGCACAAACCGGCTGAGCTCCGTTTGCGATGTTTCACCAAATTGACGACGAATTTTAGCATACGTTAAGGTTAGCTCTTGCTGCGCGCGGGTAATACCTACATAGGCAAGGCGGCGCTCTTCATCTACATTATCCTCATCAATGCTTACTTGGTGTGGTAATAGCCCCTCTTCCATGCCTACCATAAATACATAAGGGTACTCGAGTCCCTTTGAAGCATGCAGCGTAAGTAATTGTACTGCATCTGCTTCATCTTCTTCCTCGTTACGCTCTAGCATATCGCGCAGGGTCAATTTACTAACCACTTCAGCTAACGTCATTGGCGGATTATCGGCATCGCCAGTCAGCATATCGGTGATCCAACGGTACAGCTCCGAGACATTTTTCATCCGCATTTCGGCGGCTTTGGCACTCGGTGATGATTCATATAAATAGGCTTCATAATTAATATTTCGCACTAAATCTTTGACCGCTTCTAAGGTATCGCTGCGTACTGCGTTATTCGACAGCTCAACCACCCAACGGGCAAACCCAGCTAACGCATTAAAACCACGTCCTTTTAGTCTGTATCCTAAGTCGTTATCAAAACAGGTGGCAAACAAGCTTTGATGTTTTTCATTGGCTAAGGTGCCTAGTTTTTCAAGCGTCACCGTGCCTATTTCACGCCGTGGCGTGTTCACGATTCTTAAAAAGGCATTGTCATCATCTTGGTTCACTAAAAGACGTAAGTAAGCCATGATATCTTTAATTTCAGAACGTGAAAAAAACGACATCCCGCCGCTAATTTTATAAGGTATACGGTTACTCATTAACGACTTTTCAAAACCACGCGCTTGGTGATTACCCCGGTACAAAATCGCGTAATCTTTATAGCTGGTGCGCTTCATAAACTTATGAGAAATAATCTCTGCAACCACACGCTCAGACTCATGCTCTTCATCGCGACAACCAATGACTTTAATTTGCTCACCATAGCCAAGTTCACTAAAGAGCTTTTTTTCAAACTCATGGGGGTTATTTGCAATTAATATATTAGCCGCTTTAAGAATGCGCCCTGCACTACGGTAATTTTGCTCTAGTTTTATTAATCTTAATCCTGGATAGTCTTTACTTAATAACACCAAATTTTGTGGGCGAGCACCACGCCAAGAGTAAATTGACTGATCGTCATCTCCTACCACAGTAAAGCGTGCACGTTCACCAACCAGCAATTTTACTAATTGGTATTGGCTGGTATTAGTATCTTGGTATTCATCCACCAGTAAATACCGAAAACGCTGCTGCCAACGCTCACGTGATGTGGCATTACTGCTTAAAAGCAGCGTGGGGATCATAATTAAATCATCAAAGTCGAGTGCATTATAAGCGCGAAGCTGATTTTGATAACGCGCATATAACTGAGCAAACAAGGCTTTTTGTGGCTCTCTGGCTTCGCGAATAGCTTGCTCTGGTAAAATGAGTTCATTCTTCCAGCTACCAATTTGCATTTTAAGTAGATTAAGTAAGTCTTTGTCTTTTTTAAGCTCATCTTCGGTTAAATCACCGAGTAGTTGATTCGTATCTTGGTCGTCAAACAGCGAAAAACCAGGCTTAAAACCCAGTGTTTTTAACTCTTTTTTGATGATTTCAAGCCCGAGTGTATGAAATGTAGAGACCCATAAACCTTTAGACTCTTGCTTTCCTAAGGTTTGCAAAACCCGCTCGCGCATTTCTTTAGCCGCTTTATTGGTAAAGGTAACCGCCGCAATATTACGCGCTTGATACTCACACTTCTGTACTAAGTAAGCAATTTTGTTGGTGATAACTCGTGTTTTACCCGAGCCTGCGCCAGCTAATACTAAGCAAGGACCACTAATGTACTTTACCGCTTCATCTTGTTTAGGATTGAGTTTCATAACGACCAGCTGATTGCAAAAAGACGGGCAATTTTAACGTAATCACTACAATACGCCTAGCCAATAAGGTAATATTAGTTATTATCATTTTAGGCAACAGGCAAGGGACGACTATGATTAACCCAGCAAAACTTGAAGAAATTGCGAAACAGATCACTAATAACATGCCACAAGGTGTAAAAAACCTGGCTGATACACTTGAAGGTAAAACCAAGCAAGTGTTACAAAATAAGCTTGCCGAAATGGACTTTGTAAGCCGTGAAGAGTTTGATATTCAAAGCCAAGTGCTGATCCGCACCCGTGAAAAGCTAACTGAATTAGAAGCAAAAGTAGCGATACTTGAACAGCAATTATCGGCAAAAACAGACGCAGAATAATAAATATAACGCCATAGACGAACCTGCTTTATGGCGCTAATCACTCAGTTATTCAAATAGCTCGTCGAGCACATAGTAACCCGTTGCTTGTTGCTGCTCTATGCTCACCCTTAGCAATTTATTAGCTACTTGCTCACCGGTTATTGGTCTATACCGTTTGAAGATGCCAAAACGCGTTAACAGTGGCAGTACTACCTCACCTAACTTTTCTGCAATTCTAAGCTCTGATCGCTCGCCGACTAACAAAGACGGTTGCAATATACTCAAGCGCGAAAAACCAAGCTGCTTTACCTGCTGCTCAAGTTCCCCTTTGATTTTTAGGTAACGGCTCATGCTATGCGCATTTGCGCCACTTGATGACAACAAACAATAATGAGGAACACCGTTATTGGCCGCCATTTGCGCACAAATAAATTGGTATTCAAAATCAACTTTACGCTGTCCTGCTTCGCTTCCAGCTTGCTTTAACGTGGTGCCTAAGCAGGAAAAAAACACGTCACCTTTGAATAACTCAACGTAATGTGTCAGGTTCTCAAAATCAATAACATGGCTAGTTAATTTAGGATGAGAAAAGTCTAATTGGCGGCGCGATAAGCTCACTACTTTCGTATAGCAAGGAGATGCTAACAGCTGTTGTAATAACTGGCTGCCCACTAAGCCGGTACTGCCGATTATTAACGCCGTTTTAGCCATATTAAGCGTGACTACCCGCTGACTTGTTCAGTACATGGTGTACTGCCTTTTTATAGCTAGTGCATTCTTCTTCAGCGCAGCTAACTACCGACTCTAAATCATGCAGGTGACCGTTTTCTAATCCATATACCCAGCCATGCACTGTGAGCTCTTGACCTCGTAACCAAGCATCTTGAACAATGCTAGTGCGCGATACGTTACGCACTTGCTCAATCACATTAAGCTCAATTAAACGATCAAGACGCTGTTTTTCTGGTAGAGCATTAAGTTGCTCTAAATGCTTTTCTTTTACATCACCAACGTGGCGTAGCCAGTTATCAATAAAACCAAAGCGATCTTCGTTTAATACCGCTTGTACACCTCCACAACCGTAGTGGCCAACAACCATAATATGTTTAACTTTTAATACTTCGACCGCATACTGCATAACCGATAAGCAATTATGATCTGTGTGCACTACCACGTTGGCAACATTACGATGCACAAACAATTCACCCGGTAATAAATCAACAATTTGATTAGCAGGAACTCGTGAGTCAGAACAACCAATCCATAAATATTCTGGATTTTGTTGCATCGATAAAATTTTAAAAAATTCGGGATTAGCTTCGCTCGTTCTAGATGCCCAGCGTTTATTATTTTCTAGTAGGTTATTTAAATTTCTCATTACATCTCTTTTAGGTCGAGGGCGTTAAACTGGCTAAAATTAAAATATTACGGGGTGTTAATTGCTTCTCACAAAATGTACTAACACTGACGTTATAGCCTTGCTGTTGCAAATATAAAGCACGATCGAGCACAAGCCAAACTTCTATTGCTCTTCTAAACACATGTCGAACCAGTTCAACTCGCTCGGTTATCTTTTTTCGCGCCTGCCCAATCAATAAAAATTTATTGTAATCAATATCTTTTGGCAGTTTTAAGGCTTTTTTATCTGCCGCCCACTTACAAAATGATTCAAACGAATCTGAAAATATTGCTTTATTCACTGAGGGCACACTAACATACGCCGACTCACCGGTGAGTGACTTTCTTAAAGCATCAAACCCGAGTCGCCACTCAACTTCTGTTTTTCGTACTTTGCCCACTCGCGATGGAGCCGTGACGGTTTCTTGCAAGGCGAGTTTTAAATCTCGATGAGTTAAATTAAGCGCACTTCGCTTCGCCTGTTCGCTCATTGCTTGATAATTATTCTCGGTAAACAAGTGATAGCAACAAGGTGAAAAACTAATTTGTGTTACTTTGGCCGCACTGGCTTGATGCATAAAAGTTTGATGTAACGCACCGCAGGCATGTAAAGCAACGGCATGGGTTTGTGGGTTAAAAAAATCCTGAGTGTTATCTGTGAGTACATCAGCTTGGCTAAATTGCATAGCAAGCCCCTGTTGCTGCGCACTTTTTTGTCCTTGCTCACATAAGTGAGATTGTAGCTCAATACTGTGCACGCTCGGCGCACCATTAAAAGCTAACATTCGTCCTAAATGGCCTTTGCCTGCACACCACTCTAAAATAGGCTGATAATTGGCAGGTAGCGCACCAACAAAGTCTTGTAGCTGTGTAAACTTTCGTCCTTTAATACCGTTACTAATCCAAAACGGATAATCCGTTCGACTGCTTGTTATGACAGGGAGTGAAGCTAATTGGCTTAATTGCTCAATACCGGGTATGTAAGGTGAAAAAAACTGATAAAGTTGCGCTTGATCAGTATCTAACTCAGCAACGTCCTGATCAGTTAAAGCAGTTAGGGGGTCGTGTAATTCAGGCCACGGTAAACAGTCAAAATCAAACGCAGTACATTGCCAATACGAGCGCGTATTCATCAGTAACGAATCGAGGGCAGTAAATTGCTCAGTTAAGGTCATAACAGCTTAAAATATTAAAAAGGCAATAAATTATACCAGTACACTCGCGCCTAATTAAGCGGTTATTTTTTTAACCTCGCAGAGCAAGGGGATTACTTAACTTTCCCACCTTTTCTATTGGTTAAATTAGCCATTAGCGTGCTTTGAACATTAACCGTAAATAAAGGGGAATAGAAATAATACTAATAATAATGGCCGCAATCAGCATCCAAGAAAGCTGCAACGTTTCTTGTTTTTTATATTTATAAATAAAATCGGCTTTTACTTCGTCAAACTTTGTTTGGTCAATCTCATATAAATCAGCAATTAAACGCCATTTGGCCATCGACATATTACCCACATTGGTGCTTGGCGGCGCAATATAGTCTTTTAGCACTTCGGCCTCATAAGCTAATTGATGAAAACTACGTTCAGGGGCATAAAACTGCTGAGTAATGGCGATGGCTTCATCCATATTCATTACCGCATAACGCCACCCTTTTAAACTCGCTTGGTAAAACTTTTCTACCGTATCGGGGTGGTACTTAATCATGTTATCACTGGTAAATAAAATATCTGCGTATACGTCCATACCATAACGTTGTGGACATATAAGTCGATGAGCAATACCTTGCTGATCCATATAATAAGGTAAGTCGGTAACATAGACTTCGATGGCATCTATTTTATTTTCCATCCATGCTTTTTGTAATTTATCGCCTTTGTATATAGCCAACTTTTCGGTATTTATACCGCTGCGCTTGAGCATAGTTAACAACTCAGAATTGCTCTCTTTACTCACTTCACTTACACGTTTATTGACAAAATCACGGGCATGAAAAATATCAGAACTTTCTTTGACCATCCAGCAATAAGGAGAAAACTGTAATATGGCAGCCATGGCGACAAAGGGTTTACCTGCAATACGCTGCTGTAAAATACCAGAATGCGCAACCCCAAACTGGGCTTCACCACGCTCTACCGCGCCAAAACTATTGGGTCGTTTTTGATCTGCAGGCACAATAGTAACGTCTAAACCGGCCTCATCATAATACCCTTTTTGCTGAGCCATATAATAGCCCGCAAATTGAAATTGATGTGTCCACTTTAATTGTAGTGTGACTGATTCCTGCGCCATTAACTGGCTACAAAAAAGGCAGGCGCTAATTATCATTCCTTTAAGTAACAAAGAGAGTTTCCAAAAAACGTAGTGATTAACGTAACTATATGTAAAGCAGCTGATAAAGCAAGCATCCACAGAAGATGCCTGCTTAAAATAGGATTATGCTAAGGCGAGCTTTTCAAGCTTTTCTGCTTGAGGTTGTGTGGTTAAAAACTGGGTGAAACACGGGTTATGGGTTTCGTCTTGAACACTGTAACCTAGGCGGTTTAAGTGCTCATTAAACATCTCATATTGACTTGGCTCAATAGCAAAACCTGCCAATACATTACCCGTTGAACCGCCATGATTACGGTAGTGAAATAAAGTGATATTCCAATTACTACCCAGTGTATCTAAAAAGCGCGCTAATGCACCTGGGTACTCTGGAAACTCAAACCGCAGTAAGCGTTCATGTAGCTGCTCTGGCGCTTTACCACCAACCATATACCGTACATGAAGTTTTGCTAATTCGTTATCTGACAAGTCGCAAAACGAATAGCCATTATCGGTTAGGCTTTGTTTAAGCTCCTCAAGTTCTGCTAATCCTTGGCGCAGTGCAATACCAACAAAAATTTGCGCCTCGCCAGGCCCCGCATATCGGTAGTTAAATTCGGTAATAGCGCGCCCACCTAAAGATGCACAAAACTGTTTAAAGCTACCGCGTTTTTCATCAATTGTTACCGCTAATAATGCTTCGTTCTTCTCACCCAATGCAGTACGTTCAGCTACATAGCGTAAGCGATCAAAATTTAAATTAGCACCAGACAAAATAGCCGCTAAGTTTAACCCCTTTAAACCCGACTGCTGAGACCATTTTTTAAGCCCTGCAGTTGCAAGTGCGCCTGAAGGTTCGGCAATAGCACGGGTTGATACAAAAATATCTTGCATGGCAGCACATATTTCATCATCTGACACGGTCACCACTTCATCGCAAAACTTTTGCGCCAGTCTAAATGTTTCGCTACCAATTATTTTTACGGCAACACCATCGGCAAAGCTTCCTACTCTTTCTAGCTCTACAGGCTCTCCCGCTTCCATGGCAGCTTTTAAACAAGCGCTTTCATTAGCCTCGACCCCAATCACTTTGATATCTGGGCGCAGCGATTTAATGTATACCGCCATACCCGCCAGCAATCCGCCGCCGCCAACAGGAATAAATACCACGTCTAAGTCGTTCAGCTGTTGCATTAGTTCACGGGCAACTGTGCCTTGACCAACAATGACATCGGGGTCATCAAATGGAGGGACAAATACGCCGTTTCGCTGCTCAGTTAATTCAAGCGCATACGCCTTTGCGGCATCAAATTGATGACCATGTAACACGACTTCCCCACCCAATGCCCTTACCGCATTAACCTTAATTTCAGGCGTCGTTACGGGCATAACAATGGTGGCTTTATGCCCTAGGTGTGAAGCACTCAGCGCCACCCCTTGAGCATGATTGCCTGCCGATGCGGTGATCACGACCGAGCCCTTTGGCAGCTTATTTAATTTATTAAAAGCACCGCGTAATTTAAACGAGTACACCGGTTGCTGATCTTCACGCTTTAACCAAACATGATTACCTAATCGTGCACTCAATTCGGCCATTTCACTCACCTCAGTCACCTTAGCTAAAGGCTCCATATTGGCTTGGATAATAGCGCGAAAATAATCGAGTTCTTGAGAAACCATACCTAACTAAGCTCCTCCAGTTTGGCTAAATCACGCACCGCACCTTTATCGGCACTGGTTGCAAGTAGCGCATACGCTTTAAGCGCAGATGACACATAACGATCGCGGTTAAGCGGCTTATAAGCTTGTTTACCACGAGCCAATTGTTTTTGCCTGCGAGCTTCGAGTTTCTCATCGCTTAATGCTAAAGTGATTTCTCGAGTAGCGATATCGATGATAATTTTATCGCCATTTTCAACATAAGCTATCGCGCCACCGCTGGCTGCCTCGGGAGACACATGGCCAATTGATAAACCTGACGTACCACCCGAGAAGCGACCATCGGTGATCAAGGCACATTTTTCAGCCAAGCCTTTTGATTTTAAGTAGCTGGTTGGGTATAGCATTTCTTGCATGCCTGGGCCGCCTTTAGGGCCTTCGTAACGAATTACAACTACATCGCCGGCTTTTACTTCACCATTTAAAATCCCTTCTACAGAGTCATCTTGAGACTCATAAACAACAGCAGTGCCTTCAAAGTGCAGCATTTCATCGACAACGCCGGCACTTTTAACAATACAGCCATCAACCGCTAAATTACCTGAAAGTACCGCGAGGCCGCCATCTTGACGAAATGCATGTTCAACACTGCGAATACAACCATGTTCACGGTCATTATCCCCTTCGTCCCAACGGCAATCTTGGCTCATGGCTTTAGTAGTACGAATACCAGCGGGACCCGCGCGGTAAAACTTTCGCGCCACTTCGTTATTAGGATCCGTTGCATCCCATTTTTTTACCAGCTCACCCATGGTCATGCCGGCAACATGATTAACCGATAAATCAACCAAGCCGGCTTTACCAAGCTCGCGTACTATGGCCATCATGCCACCAGCGCGGTGTACGTCTTCAATATGGTATTGCGCGGTAGCTGGGGCAACTTTACATAAAAACGGGGTTTTACGTGAAAGTTCATCAATGTGTGACATATCAAAATCAACGCCAGCTTCTTGTGCCGCTGCGAGTAAATGTAGTACCGTATTTGATGAGCCGCCCATGGCAATATCAACCACCATAGAGTTCATAAATGCGGTTTTATTAGCGATGGCACGAGGCAGTACGTCTTGGTTATCTTTTTGGTAATATTCGCGGCATAAATCAACGATGCGAGCACCTGCTTCAACATACAATTGTTTACGGTCTTTGTGGGTCGCAAGCGTGGTACCGTTACCCGGCAGCGCAAGGCCTATTGCTTCTAATAAACAGTTCATTGAGTTGGCAGTAAACATCCCTGAACACGACCCACAGGTAGGGCATGCAGAGCGTTCAACTTGCTCTGAGTCTGCATCACTTACCGATTCATCGGCACCTTTAACCATGGCATCTACTAAATCGAGTTTAATATCGATATTGGCTAATTTAGTTTTACCCGCTTCCATAGGGCCACCCGATACAAAAATAACCGGTATATTTAAACGCAGTGCCGCTAACATCATCCCAGGGGTGATTTTGTCGCAGTTTGAGATGCAAATCATCGCATCAGCACAATGGCCATTGACCATGTACTCTACTGAGTCGGCTATTAAATCGCGCGATGGCAGTGAATAAAGCATACCGCCGTGCCCCATGGCAATACCGTCATCTATGGCGATGGTATTAAATTCTTTTGGAACACCGCCCGCTTGGGTGATGGTTTCAGCCATAAGTTCACTGAGCTGATTAAGATGCACATGCCCCGGCACAAATTGTGTAAATGAGTTAACCACAGCAATAATGGGTTTACCAAAGTCGGTGTCGGTCATGCCTGTTGCACGCCATAATGCTCTTGCGCCTGCGCGTTTACGTCCTTCAGTAGTCGTTGCACTTCTTAATTTAGCCATAGTTACCTCAGTATTTGCCGCAAAAAATGCGGGCATTCCTCATTCTAAAAATTGATGAGTAACCACGTGAGCAGTTACTCGTAAAATCTGTTAAATTTTTTGTTATACAGCTTGTTGCTGTAAGCTTTGCAGCGTGACATGTTTCACATCAACCAATTTATTTAGTTGACTGGTAAGCAAATAAATTGGTTTATCACTATCAACCGTCATGGCCATATTATATTGGCCATCGTCCATATTGAGCTGCAAGTGAGTTAAATCAAAACCACGATGACGCACGACACGTAAAAAGCGCTCGATTGCGACACTTTGGCTTTTTAAAGCAATAGTTAAACTGTGTTTCATTGTGCTTTCTCCGTCATCATTTCATCGTTAGCAGCCCCAGGTGGAACAAGTGGCCATACGTTTTCTTTATCATCAATACAAGCATGAACAATGTAAGGTCCATCGCTATTTAATAAGGCTGTAATTGCATCATCCACTTGATTGGCATGGGTAATCGTTTGCCCCGCAATACCAAAAACAGCCGCTAGCTGTACAAAGTCAGGGTTATCTGACAAGTTGGTTTCGCTATAGCGCCCTTCAAAAAATAACTCCTGCCATTGGCGAACCATGCCTAAACGCTGGTTATCAAGTATCAGTATTTTTACTGGTAAATTATTACGACGAATAGTGGCAAGCTCTTGGATATTCATCATGATTGAACCATCACCTGATACGGTGATCACAAAGTCATCTTTTCTCGCTATTTGTGCGCCGATTGCCGCAGGTAAACCAAATCCCATGGTGCCTGCACCGCCACTGCTTAAGTGGTTGCATGGATGGTTAAATTTCATATGCTGCGCAACCCACATTTGGTGCTGACCCACATCGCAGCAAACAACACTGGTGCTTGGCATACGCTGGCTTAGTTGATTAAGTAAATAAGGGGCAAATACTTTTTCACCAGGATAGTCGTAGCGCCATGCATGCTTAACCATCATTTGTTTATTATGATCGCACCACGCTTTTGGCGTAACGACGCACTCAAGGGCGGGAAGTGAGGTTTTTAAATCAGCAATTAAAGAAGCCTTTGCGGGTTTACGTTTACCGACCTCGGCTGCATCTATGTCTAAATGAATCACGTTTGCTTTTGCAGCAAACTTAGCTAAGTTGCCTGTTACACGATCATCAAAGCGAGCGCCAATACACACTAATACATCACATTCTTGCACCGCTAAATTAGCGGCTTGACCACCATGCATACCTAGCATGCCTAAATCATATTCGTAATCAGGTAATACACTGCCCAATGCTTTAAGGGTTGAAACCGCAGGCATTTGCGTTTTATTTAAAAATTGCATTAATTCATTTTGCGCATCAGCGGCATGAACGCCCCCACCAACATACGCTACGGGTTGCTTGGCTTCACTGAGTAATTGATTGGCGATAGCAACTTGGTTTAAATTAAGTTGCGGTAAGTATTCATCTGCCGCTAACCAAGGTTTAAAAGGCACCTGCGCCATTTGAATGTCTTTGGGGATATCAACTAAAACGGGGCCTGGACGGCCGCTTTGTGCTAAATGCATCGCTTCTTGTAATATTTCGGCTAAATCTTCTGCTCGCTCAACCATGTAACTGTGTTTAGTACACGAAAGCGACATGCCAAGCACGTCAATTTCCTGAAAAGCATCAGAGCCAATAGCGGCGGTTGGTACTTGCCCTGTAATAGCGAGTAAAGGCACTGAGTCCATCATGGCATCTGCCAATGCGGTAATTAAATTAGTAGCTCCAGGGCCTGATGTTGCCAAGCACACACCTAAACGTCCAGTACTGCGTGCATAGCCCACGGCGGCAAACCCTGCACCTTGCTCATGGCGAGTAAGATAATGTTTTACAGGCGCACCATACAAGGCATCGTAAATGGGCATAATAGCACCACCTGGGTAGCCAAATACTTCATCTACGCCGTGTTTGGCGAGTAAATCTATTGTTAGTTCTGCGCCTGTCATTAGTAAATCCTCATTCCTGTGTGACAACCCATTAAAAGTTTAACTCTAAAACTAAAAAGCCCCCCGGACGGTTAAGTGCGGAGGGCTTTTCAATGCTTAGTTTTTTAAAGCACTACGAAGCCCTCGCGGGAATAATCACCACGATAATAATCAGGACTAGGTTAAGTGCATTTTTAAGCATAAAATTCAGTACCATTTAAGATTTAGTCATTGCGAACATCTTGTTTCGCTGTCTTTTTATATTAGTACCGCGCTCAGGGCGGTAAGTCAACACCAAATTCAATTCAAAATAATTATAAAAACACGCTTACTCAGGTTTTAAAATTCAATTAAACCAGGTTAAATAGATTTTTTATCCCGTCATTTCAACTCAGGAAATTCACTATTCTTATAACACTGAATTCTGGTTTGATTAATTTTTAGTAAGCCACCTCATTTTTATCTAACAAAATTAAAATAAATCGATTTCTTAAGAGTTTCTTAAGTCTGGCAGCCTAGCATAACAACGTTCACGAAAAAGAGGCGTGTTATGAACCCAACTTTCAAACTCAGTAAGCAACCGCAAGAAAATACTAAAAAACGCTTTTATTTTAATTGCAGTGCTAATGCATTCATTATTTTTATGGCTTGTTATTACGGCTTAGTTATTAATATTCCATTTATGCATGGTGCGTTTAGCGCTATTACCTCGTTGCACACATTTTCATGGCTATTTTTGTTTTCTGTGCCGTTACTACTGATTTGTTTGCTAATCATATTCTTTTCAGTGGTTTCTATTCGGGGAATACTAAAACCCATTAACTACTTGCTGCTAGTGCTCTCGAGTGCGGCGTTATATGGCTCATTGAACTATGGTGTGGTGTTTGATTATTCCATGATACAAAACACCGTCGAAACTGACTCTAGTGAAGCGTTAAGCTATTTAAACCTGCAACTTGTTGGCTTTTTACTGCTTTTTGCCGCATTACCTGTCTTTATTTTGAGTAGAATAAAAATAAACTGCGCTCGTCCATACAAAGAAGTTATTAGCCGTCTTAAACTGCTTTTAGCAAGCTTTGCACTGATTGCATTAGTGGTCGTTAACTTTTACGCCGATTACGCGGCAACGGGTCGTAATAACCGTATTCTTAAAAAAGAAATTATTCCATTTCAATATCTCTCTAGTGGCTACAAATACGCCCGTGACCAGTTACTTTATAGCGATATTGAATTTAAAAATATTGATACCACGCCAACTTTAGCATCGCCAAGCACAACACGAGTTACTGTCATCGTGGTAGGTGAAACCGCTCGAGCTGAAAATTTTTCCTACCAAGGCTATGAGCGTAATACCAACCAATACACGCAAAAACATAATGTCACTTATTTCGATAACGTATCGTCGTGTGGCACGGCCACAGCAGTGTCAGTACCATGTATGTTTTCACTGCAAACTCATGCCAATTTTTCTCGTTTAGACAGTGATAACCAGCAAAACGTAATTGATTTGATACAACAAGCAGGCACAGATGTCTTGTGGGTTGATAATAACAGTGGCTGTAAAAACGTCTGCACGCGCGTACCTACCATTAATATTGATACCAAAGCATCTGAACTATGTGATGGTAAATACTGTTTTGATGAAGCGTTACTAGCCCCTTTAAAGCACAAGCTTGCCAATTTGAGTCAGGCTAATACGGTTATAGTGCTGCATATGATGGGTTCACATGGCCCTACTTACTTTAAGCGCTACCCTGAAAAATTTAAACAATTTAGTCCAACCTGCGACCGCAGCGATATTCAAAACTGTAGCGCTGAAGAACTGGTTAACACCTACGATAATACAATTGCTTATAGTGATTTTATCAACGCTCAAGTTATTGAACAGTTAAAGGCACTGCCAGCTAATATTGATAAGCAATTACTGTATGTGTCAGACCATGGCGAGTCGCTCGGTGAAAATGGCGCATACTTACATGGCTTTCCCTATGCATTTGCACCAACAGCTCAAACCCATGTGCCTCTTTACATCTGGGCTGATGAGCATAATCAGCGCATTACAGCCAAGTGTCTAAACAACTTAAATAGCACTTTAGCGCAATCACACGATGCTATTTTTCATACCCTTTTAAGCTTAACCGGTGTTGCGAGTAAAACCTACCAAACCTCTGAAGATTTACTCGCGTCATGTCAAACGATTAACCATAGCGAAACTAAAATATGAATAATAAAACCGTTATAAAACGCCAAGGCCTAATGCGCCTAATTTTTACCTTAAGCCATACATTTAACGGCCTAAAATGGATGAGCCGATTTGAGGCTGCTTTTCAGCAAGAGTTGGTTTTATTTAGTTTGCTAGGCGTATTTGCCTGCTTGCAAGAAATTACTTTAAGTAGCAAATTAATCTTGATTGCCAGCTTATTGTTTGTGTTATTTGCTGAGTTGGTCAATACCGCAGTCGAAGTGGTGGTTGATCGCATCGGTAGCGAATATCATGAACTATCAGGCCTAGCTAAAGATATTGCATCCGCCAGTGTCTTTATCGCCATGCTTATTGCTATTTTAGTTTGGTGGTCTGTGCTATGGACTTAATCAGTAGCACTAAAAAAGTACTGGGGCCATTGTGGGTTTTAGCGGTATTTTTTTTCGCACTCCTATGCTTGCTAACTTTTGCGCGATTAGGTTTAAGTTTGTGGCAAAGTGGCCGTGTATTTACCGAAGGCGCCTGGCACTTTGTTTTTGTAGGCGGTTTACGTGTTGATATAGCAACATTATGCTACATCATAACCCCCGCTTTGTTACTAACACTTGCAGCACATGCTCTCAAATTAACTGCTTATATTCGAGGAGTCGTAAAGTGGTATTTAGTAATAATGGCTGCAATGTTAGTGTTTTTTGAGGTTATTACACCCACGTTTATTAACGAATACGACTTACGCCCTAATCGCCTATTTATTGAATACCTTATTTATCCTAAAGAAGTCTCTAAAATGATTTTTTCAGGTTACAAACTCGAAGTCCTCTTCGCTGTTTTAGCGCTCGTTTTCACCATTAAATTTGCTAACAAAATTCTTACTCAGCAATGGCAAAACCGCTCGTCCCTAGGGTCAATAAAACTATCACTATTAGCTGTTATTATATGTAGCCTAACACTGTTAGGCGCTCGAAATTCATTAGGCCATCGTCCATTAAACCCCGCTATGGTGGCATTTTCGACCGACCACTTGCTGAATGACCTCACGCTTAATTCATCATATAGCGTAGCATTTGCGTTAAAACAGCTCTCCAATGAGCAATCAAGTCAGGCATATTATGGCAAGGTCCCTCAAGAGGAGTTACTCGCCACAGTACGCAGTACCATGCAAAATCCTCAAGCAATATTTAATAATCCAAATGCCCCTACCCGCACTTTTCATCAGGCAAGCTACCAAGGTAAAAAGAAAAACCTGGTTATTATTCTGCAAGAAAGCTTGGGCGCTCGTTATGTAGGTACCTTAGGTGGCTTACCCTTAACGCCTAATATAGATGCACTTTATCAACAGGGCTGGGGATTTGATAACTTATACGCTACCGGCACTCGCTCTGTACGCGGTATTGAAGCAGTTATAACCGGTTTTACACCGACTCCCTCACGCGCGGTTGTAAAACTCGATAAATCACAACGTGACTTTTTTACCTTGGCTAGTTTTTTAGCAAAGCAGGACTACCATACTCAGTTTATTTATGGTGGAGAAAGTCACTTTGACAACATGCGTAGCTTCTTTTTGGGTAACGGCTTTAGTGATATTGTTGATAGTGAAAGCTTCGATAACATTAACTTTAATGGTTCATGGGGCGCATCTGACGAAGATTTATTTACTCAAGCAGATAAAGAGCTGAATAAATTACAACAACAGCAAAAGCCATTTTTTAGTCTGATTTTTAGTAGTTCTAATCATAGCCCTTATGAATTTCCGGACGGTAAAATAGCCCTGTTTGAGCAACCAAAGCAAAGCCGTAATAACGCAGCTAAATATGCAGATTATGCCCTAGGCACATTCATTGAAAAGGCGAAAAAGTCATCTTACTGGGACGATACTGTGTTTATAGTGATTGCTGATCACGACTCACGCGTGTCTGGTTCCAGCCTTGTACCTATTGATCACTTTAGAATTCCTGCGGTTATTTTTGGAAACGGTATTAAGCCCAAACGCGATCATCAATTAGCCAGTCAGCTGGATATTCCTACCACCTTACTGTCGCTTATTGGCGCCAGCGGTGAACACCCAATGATTGGTCACGATCTCACTCGCCCTGTGGCCAAAAATAAGCAGCGTGCAATGATGCAGTACGATAAAAACTTTGCTTACATGCAAAATGATAACGTTGTTATTTTGCAGCCAGATAAACCGGCAACCACCTATATTTATAAAAATAAGCAATTACACCCCAAACATAACGATAGCGCACTCATCAAGCAAGCTCGTGCGCTGGCTAATTATGGCAACATGGCCTACAGCAATAATTGGTATCAATAACACCGAAAAATGCCTGATTGATTAATCAGGCATTTTTACGTTACCTATAAAGTAAACTAAGTTAGTATTTATAAAACGACTTAAACTTGGATAGGATTTTATGAACGTGTCATTACGTATTAGTCATTTATTTATGGTGTTATTACTTTTAGCCTTTAGCGTCAATGGCTATGCAGCACCGGCTCTATTCAAAATAGAAAAACAAGGCGCTAGCTCGTATTTATTTGGCACCGTGCATGTGGGTGATGCCAGCATGAAAGGGCTACCACAAAAAGTGACTCACGCACTGGATAACAGTAATCAAGTTGTTGTTGAAGTGGATATAAGTAAACTATCACCATTACAAATGCAACAACGTTCTATGCCGTTTATGCTGCTTACTAACGGGCGTACGCTACAGAGCGAGCTTTCAGAAAAAAATTATCAACTCCTCAAAGACTACTTTGCTAAAAAATCGATTGATATTGCCATGTTCAACAGTTTCAAACCTTGGGCTGTTATGTTGACCATGATGCAAATTGAGTTTCAAAACGCGGGCTATTCAGATAAAAACGGCATCGATAAGCAAATACTCGAGTACGCGCAAAAGCACAGTATTAACATTGCGGAGCTTGAAACCATAGAGCAACAACTACAGATGTTTAATGGCTTAGAGTCATTAAGCAATGCCATGATGGCAGAAACTTTTGAGCAACTAAGCGATATTAATACCTACTTTATCACCCTAGTGGATGCATGGAAAAAGGGCGATATGCAAACCCTAACCGGCTATTACCACACCAGTTTTGATGACAGCCAATACGGTCAACAAAGCGAGCAAGTGATGCTGATTGAGCGCAATAATAATTGGGTCACTCAACTCACGCCTAAACTTGAACAAGGCAAGGTGTTTATTGCGGTAGGTGCTCTGCACTTAGTTGAGCAGCATGGTTTAATTAAACAACTTCGCGACCAAGGGTTTAAGGTTACTCAGTTATAAACAAGCTTATATAAGCGTCTCACTATGAGCAGCTTGTTGCCCATAGTGAGCCGGTTTAAAATCTTCCATTTTTAAGGTGTGTTCAATCCCTTTAATGGTATCTGCTGCATGATGGTTTACATAAATAACGGTACTCGTTTTTGCAGCACACACCTTTTCAATCAGCAGTAAAACGCGTTGACGATTTGCCTCATCAAGCCCTAAGCATGGCTCATCTAAAATAAGCAAAGCAGGATGTTTAACCATTGCGCGCACAATCAGTAATAGTCGCTGATCGCCATACGATAGCTGGGTAAAAGCGCTATTTGTTTTGTCACTTAAACCAATTAGTGCCAACCACTCTTTAGCTAAACGCGTTTGTAACTCACTGGCTTGTTGATATAAACCTATACTATCGAAAAACCCTGAAATAATAGTATTAAGCGCCGAAATACTCACTCGATACTGCAAATGTAGCGTATTTGAAATATAACCAATGTGCTGTTTTATATCCCAAATACTCTCCCCTGTGCCACGCTTAAAACCAAACACTTCAATCTCATTGTTATAGCACTGAGGGTTATCACCTGTAATTAAATTTAATAAACAGGTTTTACCTGAGCCATTTTTCCCGGTGAGTTGCCAGTGCTGATATTGGTTAATCGTCCAGTTTAAATTTTCAAAAATTGTTTGTTCGCTGTAACGCACATGAGCATTAGTGAGCTTAACGAGTGGCATGTTTGTCGCTGATTTAAAACAGCGCTCAGGCGCATCGGGAATACTTAATGATGTATGCTCTAAATGAAGTAATTTGAATAAATCCGCTTGTTTTGCTGCACACGGTTTTGCCAAGCTATGTTGTAAACGACCATTATTCACATAAGCAAAGTGATCAACAAACGCTGGAATTTCGTCAACACGGTTTAGCACAAACACAAAGCAGGTTTGTGCGCTCAACTGCTGTAATAGGCGGTTTAGCTGCCCAACCGATTCAGAGTCTAAGCCATCAAATGGTTCATCAAGCACAACTAAATCACTGTTAGCAGATAGCGCTTTAATTAATAATAATTTACGCGTTTCGCCAGTAGATAAATCAGTAAAATCACGATTAAGTAAGGCATCAAAATTAAAAGCGGTGATTAACTGTTGGCATAAATCGCTATTTATTTGAGGCTCAGCAAAGAGCATGTCTGTTACTTTTTGTGGCTTTTCACTTTTACGATGCGTGTTAAGTAACTGCTTTTGTAGATCACTTGACACTAATTGTAGCTTGTTAAAGGTACTATGACGTTGCCCGCTTTGTTGTTTTGCTTCACCAATTAACGCTGCTGCGAGTGCTGATTTTCCAGCACCATTCCCCCCGAGTAAGACCCAATGTTCACCCTGCTTTACTTGCCAAGTTAAATCGTCGATATAATACCGAACACTGTCATCGGTAGATAAATAACCACTAAATTGCTGTAGTAAAATTGAGCGCACGTTAGATCCCATAACAGAGCTAAAAACTCAAACTAACGTAATAAGGAATAATTAAGCAAGTGAGATTTAATCAACCTCAGGTAGAAAAGCATCGTTTAGCGCCGCGATTATGCTTTGCTGATCTATGGGTTTATGAATATGACCTATTGCTCCACAAGCTTTAGCGCGAGCAAGATCACTATCAGAGGTGTTTGCGGTAACCACAATAATCGGCAGTGTTTTATCGTTATCATGCAAGATTTTAGTGGCTTCAAACCCATCCATAACCGGCATATTTAAATCCATAAAGATGACGTCATAAGATTTTTTGGCGACCATTTCACACGCTATTTTGCCATTCTCAGCGCATTCAGCGTGTATGTTCAATGCAGTTAATAGCTTAGTGAGTACCAGCATATTAAGTGGGTTATCTTCAACGACTAAACAATGTAAGTTATCAGGCATTGACGATGACTTGCTTAAAGTAGTATCCATCTCTAATGGTAATGTTAAAAATACAGATGCCCCTTGCTGACGATTATTTTCAAAACGAATTTCACCCTTTAAGGCATCAACAATATATTGTACACGGGCAAGGCCTGTTCTGAGTCCTTGAAAATGGTTACTTTGCTCAGTGCTGTCTAATTCTAATTGCTCGATAAGGTGATCAAAGCCACAGCCGGTGTCCTCGACGCTCAGCGATAGTTGGTTATTGTTGAGCGTAGCGATGACTTTCACCTCTCCTTGCTCTGTAAACTTTAATGCATTACTAAGTAGCTCATTAACTATTTGTTGTAAGCGTGCATGATCTACAATCACCGCGCAGTCTAAGCTCGCTGCTAACTCTCTGATTAACTTTAACCCTTTTTCAGTACAACCATATTCATACACAACTAACACTTTATTTATGGTGGTTAGTAAGTTGTCAGAGGTCGGGTTTAACGACCAACGATTTAAACTCAGCGCTTGTAAATCTTGTAATTCATCTAACATCGCCAACAACCTCGCCGAGCAATACCGAGCTTGGCGTTGTATATCCTGCTGTGAAGTGGGAATTTTTAGCTCATCGATCGAGGTAATTAACCCCTGTAATGGGGTTCTAAATTCATGACTGGCTCGTGCAATAAAGTGCTCTTTGTTATTACTTACCTGCTCTGCAAATTCTTTTTGTTGTTGATACTTTTGTAAGGTTTCTAGAACTCGTTTTTCCATTGGCATAAACACAAATCTAAGTTCTAAAAACAATAATGCCAGAGTAAAAAACCAACAAAGCAGTTCAATACTAGAGATCCAATCAACCTTTTTTACCGCTTGTTGCTCAAATAAGCTCACCGCAGTGTCTAACTTTTTTAGTAATGCTTCAACTTCGCTCACAGAAAACGAAGCCAAATTAATAACCTCCTTTCGAAAGACCAAATTTTTAGCTTGCGTTATAAAGGCCAACACCTCTGCATTTAAGTTGCTTGGGGGGGCATAATATAAATCAAATAAAGATGTATTTAGATAAACTGCGTCACCTTGCTCATCTTTAGTGAGTAAATATTCATGGGCTTGTTCAAATAACTCAAGGGAGTGTTTTAACGATTGAAGATGTTGTGCGTGATTATCCGTTTGATTAATTAATGCATTGCTATGCCAAGCTATTTTTTGCGAAAGCATACGTTGCTTGCCAGCTATATTGATAATTTTTGCATCGTATTTTTGCACTGAAAAGAAGTATTGCATCAGTAATGCAGATACGCTGACCAACAAGGCAATAGCAACTAAAGCCCAACGGTAACGTTTGCGAATACTCTTAACAATGTTGAACATACACTAGGTTACTTTTTTTGTTTTAACTGTAGCCTAAGCTTAGCAAACTAATTACTAAATTATTAAATATAAAAAACCCAGCTAGTTAAGCTGGGCTCTTGTAACCGTTTAGCGTGTACCTAACGATTTTCTAGTCGATTATAATCAAACATGCCAAATTCAACACCTCGGTACTGGCGGGCAACCTGATGTAAAATATCGCTGTATTGCCAAAATTGCGGGTGAGTTCGACGAATCGCAAACTTAGACTTTAAAGCGCGATAATCAGCTTCCACTTGCATTAGCGGTAACTGTTCGGCAAAGGCCGAAACCTGTTGGGCGTTATTTAAATACCAAATTGCAGAAGGGTAATCACCAATAAAGCCCGGAACAATTGTCACCGTATCTTCTTCATAGGCGCGCTGTCCATCTTCGTTTAGTAGACTCGAAATATTATAGTGCGCGTTATGGTGAATAATCGTATAGCCTTTGTGGCCATCCTGCTCTTTCACTAGCACATAAGATAGCTGTGGCAGTAAGTTAACTGCTTTAGCAGGCATGGTATTAATCGCACTTAATGGTGCGGGTACTTTTTTATAGTCATAACGAGGACTTAAAACGGGCTCTAATGCCTCTTTAATTAAGCCATATAGCTCTGATTGCGGTTCATCTGTTTGATAGTTAATACCGCTGGGTTGACTAAACTCACGATTGTTTTCAAAAAAGGTCGACAAACTAGGTGGTGATTTTCGATACCAACTCTGTTTAATTGTCTCTCGCTGAGCTTCAGGTAACAAAGCTAAAAAGTTGTGCTCACCTTCTAAACGTAAAAAGTCCATGTATAAGCGCGTTATTAATTGATGGCCAATATTGCCATACACATCAAAGCCCGCAACTAACAAGTAATGAATACGCTCAAACAGCGCGTAATCAAGCACCCACATAGTTTTAGGTTGTTGGCCAATAAAGCCTTTAACTACAGTTGCACTATCAAAGTGTCGAAAAATAGTCAGTGCTGCATTTTGATTGTGCCCATCCCCTTTCCACAATAAGTCGGTGGTTAAATGCTCGCCGTTTTTGAACAGATTATTAGCAAGCTCTACCTTGGCTTTTAAGTAACGTTTTTCGCGAACCGAGTATTTGACCCAATTAGAAATCGGTAACGCATTACTTTCCTCTGCTGCGGGCAACTCTAATGCATCCTCATGTTGCACCAGCATTTTACCTACCGCCGGAGTCGCTACCTTTTTAGGATCAGCAAACGCCACCCAAAAATGATCATTAATCACATTGAGTGCTATTTGACCACGACAAACAGGGCCTTTAATAAAGCCCATAATAATTAGCTCAGCTTCATCGAGCATAAATTGATATTTTGCATCTATAGGCAGTGCTTCAAACGTTTTAAACGGGTTTGATGCAAGGGTAGGCTCATAGCTTGGTAAACTAGATACAGTGTAATTTGGCGCAATAAATTGCTGGTAAATACGTGCCAACTTTTCATCATTAAGTTTAAGCGGTAAATGCGTTTTTGATAAAATAGTAGAACGGTCGTGAAGCAGTCGATAATAAACACGCTCAACGTTTGGATTATCGTAAGGGCGACGAGAACTTATTAATTTAATGTCTTCACCAGGGGGAGTACTTGAGCGTACCAACTTAAAAAAGTTAGGTGATTGTGCATCACTAAAGTAGATGTGTGCTAAAAACCAATGCTCATAAATATAGCGCGCTGATAATTGGTACTTCAAACCATCTTGATTTAAAAATGCTTCCCAGTTTTTTACTTGCGCAAGCTCAGCAGCTGATGGCGGCTTGATGTGCGCCATTTTCCCGCCTTTTTTAATCCAGTTTTGTAAGTGCTGAAATTCAGCAGCAGTCACTCCAGGCAAGCCATAAGGCATACCCGCATGCGGTTGCTCATCCGCTAATTGGTCAAACTCACCCATGGTCGCACAACTTTGGTTGCGACTAAGCGAAAAATCAAAGCGTTCATCTAATACTTCATCTTCTGGCAAGGGTGAACTTTGCTTTAATACCAGCGTATTAAATAACACACTACCCGCTAAATTGGCTTCTTCAGTTTGTGCTCGCTCGTTTAATACCGGGCTAAATTCTTTATCACGCCATTGCTCAGTCGTGGTTGCATCAAATAATAATCGGCTCGGCGTTGAGGCTAACAACCGAGTACCATCGTAAACCAACTCTTTACTGAGGCCTCTGTCGATACCTTCAGGAGAAGAGAGTTTTAATTGGCAAGGCGCATCATAACAGCCATGACAAACCACGCAGCGGTTATCGAGTACAGGCTTTACATGCTGAAGAAATTCGGCGCCATCACCACTATTAGCGTCAACAATACGCGCTTGTGTTTTTTCGGGACCAAACAGTTCGTTATAATGAGCATTTCCTAGGTAGGCACAGCCACTTAAAATAATCAGTACAAATGTACTTATAATGATCTTTTTCATTACTCTGCCTCATCGCCCAAATCGAACGTGGGCATCATATCAACTTGAGGTGATACGAATGTCAGCTCATCAACTGTAGTCACTACAGCGCTTAATAGAGGGCCTTGGGTGAGCGTTAGTTGAGCGTCATGCTCGCTATGCGCTATGGTAGCAAAGCTTGAATTGATGATATTCAACTCATAGTCTGCAATGCTAATGCCTATACTACTGTCAGCACTGGGGTTCTGGCATAGTTGAGTAAGCAGCTCATCACTTAAGATAACTGAAATTTCCAAGTCAGGCTGCGCTAAGTCACGGGTACTTAGTGTTTCATCTAGAATAAATAAAGGAAGTGTTAAATTGCTATCTTGTTCAAGTTCCATTGGACTCTCTGCGCTACTGACTATTTAATTATTACCTATTATAACAACGTTCCAACTTAAATAACGATAAACAAGCCTTAAAATAGCCTCGTTAATTTTTAAGCAGCGGTATCAATGCTGCTTTAAACTTCGTTACGACAACAACAGGAACGCCAAACTTCACTCATTAAAACCTGAAACCTGCAGCATTACAGTAATTGAGAACTCAACGATCGTTGCTACTAAGCACCAATGCATAAGGTAAGTGTAGAACCTTCATGCTTTACCCTCTAAGTGCGATAAAACTCAACCCAAGTGACAGTGTTAAATTTACACCGAGCTGCTTTATACCAATCCGCAATAATACTCAATCATTTTGCGGGGCTAAACGTGCCGCTACCTGTGTTAAAAAATTCTCATTTAGAACAACTAAATAGCGAATTTTTTGCCTAGCTATCACCCCGTTTTTCCTGCCTCAAAATAGACCGCTTAATTAAGCGAATTGGTATTACCTAAAACCTTAAACCTTGCACCTGAAACCTTTATTTTATTGCAGGCATTAAAAAACCCGAGGCTAAGCTCGGGTTTTTTCGTATTAATTAGCTAGGCTAATTATTACTCGTTGAACGTTGCGACAAAGCACCTACGCCTAAGGTGACTGCGCCACCTTCACATGATGTAAATCGCAGCCATTAAAAAAGGCCACCTAAGTGACCTTTTCTAACAATTAACTTAAACGTTAATTATTACTCTACGATAGTTGCTACAACACCAGCACCTACAGTACGGCCACCTTCACGGATAGCGAAACGAAGACCTTCGTCCATCGCGATTGGCGCGATT